>Ga0206125_10001156_pt1 | contig 31979 bp, 29 predicted proteins | sample Helgoland_Spring_4_FD_148598 | JGI IMG/M metagenome (GOLD analysis project Ga0206125, IMG submission 148598) | Pelagic subsurface seawater microbial communities from Kabeltonne, Helgoland, North Sea - Helgoland_Spring_Bloom_20160331_1 | ecosystem: Environmental > Aquatic > Marine > Epipelagic ... | reverse complement strand
TGATTTTAAAAAAAGCATTTTTTTTCAATTTTTAGCTATTTTGAGAATTTTTAGTAAGGTTTTAATTGGCATTTTACGCGAAAAATCGCCAAAAAACGAAAACACGTATATTTTTACGGGTTAAAATGCTGTTTTTTGTCAAAACCGGACAAAGCTACTAAATTTTTTTTTAATTACTAAATAAGAGCAAAGCTTTTAAATGTAAAATATGCTTTTTTTGTTGATGTTTAATTGATTCAAAACTGTAATTATTAAGTACCAGAATTAAAAATTTTTGCATACCACTGGCAAGACTTGAACTTGCACGTTATTAACACGAAAGCCTAAATTTCGCATGTCTACCAATTTCATCACAGTGGTTACTTCAGTTATTTTTTTGGTTTTCGGGTTCCAAATTTTGATCGTGCACGAGTTCGTGATGCAACAGGAATTAAATCAAAAACTCCCCGAACAACTTTATAGTTTACTCCGGGTAAATCTTTAATTCGGCAGCCCCGAACTAAAACAACAGAATGTTGTTGTAAATTATGATTTCCTTCTCCTGGAATTGAGGCTGTAATTAAGCGTCCATTTGATAACTGGATCTTAGCAATTTTACGATTAGCTCTATTTGGTTTTTTTGGTGATATAATTAAAATACGGCGACAAATACCTTGCTTAAATGGGTTTTGTTCCAATGCAGCGTTTTTTTTAGTTTTTATTTGCTTTTTTCGTGGATTTTTTCGAATGATCTGATTGATTGTTACCATTTTTATTTTTTAATCTACTAAATAGGATAAAATTTTTTGTTAATTCAAAACAAGCTCTATTTAACAAAAATTTTTATCCTATTTAGTAGATTAAAAAATAAAAATGATTCAATCAGGAAGTACCTTACAAGTAATTGATAATTCAGGTGTTTTAAATGCTTATTGTATTCGTGTATTAGGTAATAAAAAAGTTGCGAGAATCGGTGATAAAATTATTATTTCAGTTCGATCAACTAAAAGAAATAGCCGTATTTTAAAGGGCAGTATTCATACCGCACTATTAGTTAAAACAAAAAAAATAAACCGATTTAATGATGGTAGACGAATTCAGCAAAACTTTAATGGCATTATTTTGTTAAATAACCAGATAAACCCCGTTGGTAATCGTGTTTTTTCTTCAGTTATCCGTTTAAATATAAATAAAAAAAATTTAGATTTAAATTTATTAAGTTTCAAAACTACCGATCAAAATGAGTTGTTTTTGAAACTAAATATTTTATCTAAAATCATAATTTAACAACTAACTAAAAAATAAATGGTAGATTCTCGTATAAACTCACACTATAAAACTACAATTGCCAAAGAATTAATCTATAAATTTGATTATTTAAATTATCATGAATTAGTAAGTTTAGACAAAATTGTTTTAAATTTAAGTTTAAAAAACACGGTCTTAAATAAAACAGATAAAGAATTAATTGATAGGCTATTATCCTTATATCTCATTAGTGGTGCACTACCCGAATTAACTTTTGCAAAAAAAAGAAATTTGAAATTGAAACTACAAAAAAATGATTATAGGGGAATAACCTTAATTCTAAAAAAAAAATCAGCAGTTAATTTTGCAGACCACTTTACTCATTTTGTTGCCCCACGAATTAAAAATTTTAAACCCGTTCAAAAAATAGACAATAAAGGTAATTTAACTGTTTACCTTTCTAATTTGTTAAGTTTTAGCCAATTAGAATTGAATTACCAGCATTTTCACATGCTAAAAGATTTAACGATTACTTTTGTTTTCAACTCAAAAACACAATCAAAATTTTTAAGATCTTGTTATCGAATTCCAATACGATAATTTTTTTTTCAGCCTAATAGCTCAGTTGGTTAGAGCGTATCGTTGATAACGATAAGGTCAGTGGTTCAAGTCCACTTTAGGCTACAACCCGAGCTCCTAGTTTAATTGGTAGAATTTACGATTTCGGCTCGTATGATAGAGGTTCGATTCCTCTGGAGCTTAATTATTTAGTGAGATAGAGTAAAGGTAACTCACGAGTTTCATAATCTCGAGATGAGGTTCAATTCCGTTCTTTCACTAATTTTCTATAATTGATATTTGAAAATTTTGTTAAAGCTTTTCAGCTTTAAATAAATCAAAATGGTTTTATTTTGATTGTTTTACAGAAATTGTAAAAAAAAAAATGATCGTTCAAGCAGCTAAATTAATTGGTGCAGGTGCAGCAACTATTGGTGTTGGTGGAGCAGGAGCAGGTATTGGTTCTGTTTTTGGTTCTATAATTATTGGAACCTCTCGAAACCCATCTATGCAGCAAGAATTATTTCGAATTGCTATTTTAGGATTCGCATTAACCGAAGCAATAGCTTTAATGTGTTTAATGATAGCGTTTTTAATTTTATTTACTTTCTAATAGATATTTATATTTTTAAGAATGGTTTAAATTAAAATTTAAATCATTCTTTTATTTTATTATCTTTTTTAACAGAATAATTCTTATAACATTTTAAAGATTGTTCAACTTTTAATATAAAAAAAGATGCCCCCAAAATTAATGTATTTTTACGGTAAACAATTACAAACCTACCTATCAAAAGCAATCCATTCAATATATGTAGATAAACAAGAATTAACACTAGTTGTTTATCCAAATAATATTTATGAGGTGCTGTTCTTTTTAAAAAACCACAGTAATTGCCAATTTAAATCGTTATCTGAAATTAGTGGTGTTGATTATCCTAGCCGAAAAGAGCGATTTGAGGTTGTTTATTGCTTACTATCTTTAACTTTTAATGTGCGTATTCGTGTAAAAGTTTTTGTAGATGAAATTACTCCGGTAAAATCTATTACAAGTATCTATTCTTCTGCGAATTGAATAGAGCGTGAAGTTTGAGACTTATTTGGAATCTTTTTTCACGAACACCCAGACTTACGACGGATTATAACTGATTATGGTTTTAACGGGCACCCTTTTCGAAAAGATTTTCCTTTAAGTGGTTTTGTTGAAACACGTTATGATGATTCACGAAAAACAGTTGTAAACGAATTAACCAGATTTGCTCAAGAATTTCGATCATTTGATTTTGAAAGGCCGTGAGAAATAAAAAAATCTCAGGTTTTAATTAATTTAGATAAAAAAAAATAGATGCGTACTCGTTGAAGAAAATTTCAACCATTAGATATTATAAATAATCACTTAGTTGATTACCCAACTCCCAGTAATTTAAGTTACTTTTGAGGGTTTGGTTCTAGAGCAGGTATTTGCCTGGTAATTCAGATTTTAACCGGTGTTTTTTTAGCAATACACTATTCATGCCATGTTGATATAGCTTTTATTAGTGTAGAACACATCATACGTGATGTAAATTACGGTTGATTAATACGGTATGCTCATGCAAATGGAGCATCGATATTTTTCATACTAGTTTATATTCATATTTTCCGAGGTCTTTATTATGGATCGTATATAAAACCACGGCACCATTTATGAGCTTCAGGGGTAACTATTTATTTATTAATAATAGCGACAGGATTTATAGGGTATGTTTTACCGTGAGGCCAAATAAGTTTTTGGGGTGCAACAGTAATTACTAACTTATTTTCAGCAATCCCGTTTATTGGTGATCAAATTACTTTATGATTATGAGGGGGTTTTTCAGTAGATAATGCTACTTTAAATCGATTTTTTAGTTTACACTATTTAATACCGTTTTTAATTGCTGGTTTAGCTGTAGTTCATTTAGCTTTATTACATCAAGATGGATCTTCTAATCCTTTAGGAATTGATTCGAGATCAGATAAAATCCCATTTGCACCTTATTTAATCGTAAAAGATATTTTTGGTTTAGTAGTTTTTTTTCTTATTTTTGCTGTTTTTGTTTATTTTGCTCCTAATTCATTGGGGCACCCAGATAACTATATCCCAGCAAACCCATTAGTAACACCACCACATATTGTACCAGAATGATACTTTTTACCATTTTATGCTATTTTACGTTCAATTCCGGATAAACTAGGAGGTGTTCTTGCAATATTTGGTGCAATTTTAGTATTGTATACTATCCCATATACACAATCTTCTGAAATTCAAAGTTCTTGTTTTCGACCACTGTATCGAATTATTTTCTGATTATTTGTTGCGGATTTTTTAATTTTATTATGAATTGGCCAACAAATTGTTGAAGAACCTTTTATTTTAGTTGGTCAAATCGGGACAGTATTTTACTTTGCATTTTTTTTAATTATTATTCCTGGTTTAGGTAAATTCGAAGCTTTTTTAATAAATCAAAAATAAAATGTTTTTTTTATATTCAGAATACGGCCCTATTTTAATTTATTTAATTATCAGAATTATTTTAGCTTGTGTGATTATAGGAGCATCCTCAGTTCTTGCAATTCAAAACCCAGATAGAGAAAAAGTTTCTGCTTATGAATGTGGATTTGATCCATTTGGGGATGCTCGAGCAACTTTTGATGTTCGTTTTTACTTAGTTGCTATCCTATTTATTTTATTTGATTTAGAAGCAGCTTTTCTTTTTCCTTGAGCTGTTAGTTTAAGAAAAATTACTGCTTTAGGTTGGTGGTCAATATTTGATTTTGTTTTTGAGCTAGTGCTTGGTTTAGTATATGCTTGGCGGATTGGTGCCTTAGAATGAAGATAGTTTTTTGATTATTTTAATTTATCGGAATGTAGTTCAGTTGGTAGAATGTTGGTTTTGGGAATCAATGGTCGTAAGTTCAAATCTTACCATTCCGATTTTTTTTTACACCACCTGAATAATATTATTTCGTATTTCAAGTGATAGCATTTTTAAATTAAGTTAATATATAAAAATATTATGCCAATTTCATTATATAATTGATCTTCTAATTGACTTTTTTCATGTAATCATAAATTTATTGGTTCCTTATATTTTATTTTCGGTGCAATTTCTGCAGTAATCGGGACTAGTTTATCTGTTTTAATTCGAGCTGAATTAGCACAACCTGGTGTTCAAATTTTAGCAGGAAACAGGCAATTATATAATGTAATTGTAACTGCACATGCTTTTATTATAATTTTTTTCTTTGTAATACCAACAATAATCGGTGGGTTTGGTAATTGATTTGTACCCATTATAATTGGTGCACCCGATATAGCTTTTCCACGGTTAAATAATATTTCATTTTGATTATTACCACCAGCACTAATTTTTTTACTATTTTCATCAATAGTAGAATCAGGGGCAGGCACCGGTTGAACAGTATATCCACCATTAAGTAGGGTGCAAGCACATAGTGGGCCATCCGTAGATTTAGCTATTTTTAGTTTACATTTAGCTGGTGCATCCTCAATTCTAGGAGCAGCAAATTTTATTACCACCATTATAAATATGCGAGCACCGGGTATTACCTTACATAATATACCTTTATTTGTTTGATCTATCTTAGTAACAGCTGTACTATTATTACTTTCATTACCTGTTTTAGCTGGGGCAATTACTATATTATTAACAGATCGGAATTTCAATACCACTTTTTTTGATCCTGCCGGTGGTGGAGATCCTGTCTTATACGAGCACCTATTCTGATTCTTTGGCCACCCCGAGGTGTACATTATTATTTTACCTGGTTTTGGTATTATTTCACACACTGTTTCAGCATTTAGGCGTAAGCCTATTTTTGGTTATTTAGGAATAGTTTATGCCATGCTATCAATTGGTATCCTAGGGTTTATTGTGTGAGCCCACCATATGTATACTGTTGGTTTAGATATTGATACCCGAGCTTATTTTACAGCGGCTACTATAATTATTGCGGTACCAACCGGTATTAAAATTTTTAGATGAGTTGCTACCATGTGAGGCGGATCTATTATACTAACTACTTCTATGCTATTTACCATTGGTTTTTTCTTTTTATTTACTTTAGGCGGCTTAACTGGTTTAATACTATCAAATGCAGGAATTAATTTTGCTATGCATGATACTTATTATGTTGTAGCCCATTTTCATTACGTTCTTTCGATAGGAGCAGTATTTGCTATTTTTGCTGGTTTTTATTATTGAAGACCAAAAATACTAGGTTTTATATACCCTGAAATTTTAGGACGAATTCATTTTGTTTTAACTTTTGTAGGGGTTAATTTAACTTTTTTCCCGCAGCATTTTCTTGGTTTAGCTGGTATACCCCGACGAATTCCAGATTATCCAGATGCTTTTTCTGGTTGAAATGCAGTCTCATCCTATGGTAGATACCTATCTGCTTTAAGTGCGGTTTTCTTTTTCTTTATTTTATATATTACTATAACCCGCGGTGAGCGTGTAACCTCGGATCCATGAAATTTAGGTATAACAAAGTACGAAATATCTAAATAATTTTTTAATTTTATTAGCACTAGCATTTATTTGTTAGTGCTGATCTTATTTGATAATAAAATAAAAATGCAAATTTTACAAACAGAAATTATAACAATATTTCCATTAATTTATTTTTTTGGTGGTATTTCTTTATTTGCTGCAACAATAGTAATTCTTTCACGAAATCCGATTCATTCAGTTATATTTTTAATTTTAACCTTCTGTAGTGCTGCGTGCTTACTATTGCTGCTAGGCGTAGAATTTTTAGCAATAATTTTTTTAGTTGTTTACGTAGGGGCCATCGCAGTATTGTTTTTATTCGTTGTTATGCTTTTACAAATTAAATTATCTGCTATAGAAGATGAATTTTTTAATTATTTACCTATTGGTAGATTAATTGGCGGTTTATTTTTACTGGAGGCTTTTTTTGTTTTAAGACAAGATTTCACACCTTTAATTAATGCTAAAATCAGCCCAAGCTACCTACAATGGGAGTCTAAATTAGATAATTTAACAAATTTAGAAATTTTAGGCCAAGTACTGTATACCCACTATTTATTATACTTTTTGTTAGCTGGCGCTGTTTTATTGGTAGCACTAATTGCTGCGATTGCCCTAACCATAATAATTCAACAAGAATCAAAGCGGCAGCTTATTTTTCAGCAACTCTCACGTAATATAGAAAATGCTGTTTTTGTTACTAAACTTCAAAAATAGCTTACATACATAAAGTTTGTTAGGTAAACGAGCAAACTTTATTGAATAATAAATAAAGGTCAAAGATGGACTTGAACCATCAGCTTTAAATTTGCAATTTAATATATTAACCATTTATACAATTTGACCATTCTATATAGAATAATAAAAAAGGTTAAAAATGATACATTATAATGTAAAATTCTCAATTTTAAAAGATAATTTAGAAGAAAAAATATTTCTTTTAATTAGTGGCCCGCTTGGAAAAATTAAATTTCAATTTTTTGAAAACAAATTTACTCATTTTGAAATAAAAAGTTTTTTTAGTGTTGATTTTAAGAGGGATTGCAGTATTTATGAACTAAATCAACAAGAATTTAAAATTTGATTGTGTAGGTTAAATATGACAGTAGCCCAACTAAGTCTCTTAAAAAAAACCATTAAAAAAAGTATCCAATTTGTATGCTTTGGTAACTTTTCTTACTTAAAATTAGTTGGCATCGGTTATAAAATTGAACAAGAAAATCAGTACTTAAATTTGAACCTGGGTTATAGGCATAAAATTTTATTAAGTATTCCTAATAATATTAAAGTATTTATCCCCGGTGGTTTTAAAAACCAAAAATTAACCTTATTTGGACTTGATTTAGAATCAGTTATATTATTTAGATCACAGATCCGAGAAATTTGTAAACCAGAATCTTACAAAGGTAAAGGAATTCGTTTTGAAAATGAGATTATTCTATTAAAAGAAAATAAAAAAAATAATTAAATCATAGATGAGCAAATTAAATTTAAAGAAATTAATTAAATTAAATTTTCATTTAGGCCATTTACAAACCTCAAATTCAATATCACCTTATTTATTTGGTCGACGTAAAAAGCAGTATATTTTTGATATAGAAAAAAGCTTAGGTTCGCTGCGCCGGGCGGTGCTATTAATCCAACAAATTTATGCTGGTAATGGTGAAATTTGATGATTAGGTACAAACACTACCTCAAAAAAAGTTTTGAATAATTTTTCTCAACACAAAAATTTTAATTCTAATTCAAAAATTTTTAAGAATGCTTGGAATCCCGGTTTAATTACCAATCAAAACGTATTTAAAGATATAAGTAAGCGATTTGTTTCAAATAATTTAGTTCTAATTAATTCAAAAAAAGAATTCAGATTTAATTCAAAAAGGTTCCAACAACTAGATTTATCTATATTTCGTCAGCGTAAAAAAGGCGATCGTTTTAAAGATTTTTTAAATTATGTTTTTCAATCAAAAGGAAATTTTAAACTACCAGATTTACTTATTATTTTAAATCCCAAAGAAAACTATACAGCTTTAATAGAAGCACAAAAAATAAATATTCCAATAATTATTTTTATAGATTCTGATTTTAAGTTAGATCCCAACCAGTTTTGTTACGTTATTCCGATAAATGACGATAATTTAAAAGCAATTTCATTTTGTTGTGATTTATTTTTAAAAGGTATAGCTGTAATTAATAAAAATAAAAATGAATAACAAACGGTTTTATCCAAAAAAAAAAATTAATTACCAAAGAAATGATTTTATTCGTAGGTTAAATTTTAAAAAAATAACCCATAGGAAATGAAGGTTTTTAAAATTAAAAACACCTAAAAATTTTTTAATCAATGATTTGAGTAGTAAATTTGAAAAAAAATGGTTACGTCGGCGATTTAGCGAGGAATTACGTATAAAACAATCTTTAAAATTTTTTTATGGTCCTATACGAGAAAAATTTTTTCGGAAATACCTATTACTTAGCTTAAACAATAAAACAAAACAAAATTCCCAAGAAATACTGGTTCAAAGACTAGAATTACGTTTGGATAGTTTTTTAAAACGTAGGTGTTTATTTGATTCTATATTTCAATCGCGCCAAAACATTTTACATAATAAAATTTTATTATGTAAATCAAATGAAATAAACTTTTCATTTATTAGAAAACCAAATTACCAGGTTCAAATCGGGGATTTATTTAAGATTGAATCCGCGGTTGAGCTAGTTAATTTAAATTCGAATTTTAAGTATTTTAAAATTATAAAAAAAAATGGTTTTATTTATTTATTAGTTATTAAACAACCTATTTTTGACGAATTACATTTTTCTTTTAAGTTAAATTTAAAAGATGTATTTAATTGGGGGCGGCGCTACTAAAAAATTTAAATGTTACAACCAAAAAAAATAAAATTTCGTAAATACCGTAAAAAGCGGTTAAAATTTAATTTTGAAAATCAAAAAAAACTCGATTTTGGATTCCTAAGTTTAAAAATTTTAGAACCAGCACGTATCACAACTAGGCAGTTAGAAGCGAGTTATCGTGTCCTATCCCGAAAAATTAAAAAAAATGCCAAAATCTTAGTTCGTATTTTCCCAAGAGTCCCCGTGACTTCTAAACCTAGTGAAGTACGAATAGGTAAAGGTAAGGGAAACTTTGATTTTTGATCTACACAACTAAAAGCTGGTACTATTATTTATCAAATTGAAAATATTAAATTTAAATCTTCATCGCCGAAATTCAGGCTTTTAAAAGCTAAAGCTGCTTTAATTGCAGCTTCATCAAAACTACCTTGTAAATGTAAAATTATTAATAACCATTTTTAAAAAATTAAAAAATGCCACAAATAGATACCTTAACCTTTGCTTCCCAATTATTTTGATTACTGGTTTGTTTTTTAGTTTTTTATAGTTTAGTAATATCTCAAGTACTACCAAAACTAGCGCGTATTTTAAAGGTGCGTTCAAAAAAAATTAATTCTGCTGCCAAATCAAATAGAAACCAAGATGAAGTTAGGTCTGTAATAGCTAACTACGATGCACTGATTTTATCAACAAGAATTAGTGCCCGACATTTAGCTGAAAAATCAGATCAAATTTCTCAGGTAAAAATTAATCAAGATTTAAAAACTATTTTTTCATTAAATTTAGTATCAGAAACTCAAAATTGTTTAAATGCTAGTGCAAATCTTATAGCAAAAAAAAGGGTTTTATATAAATTAATAAAAACCAGAAATTAAAATTCGTCCCCTTCGTCTAATTAGGTTTAGGACATCACATTTTCAATGTGAAAATACGAGTTCAAATCTCGTAGGGGTCAAATTTATTAAAAAAAAGAATGAACATTTGAATTTCTACATTTGAACGTAGTTTAATTGGAATTTTACCAGAATTATTTTTATTCGCCGCTTTATCCTGTCTTTTATTATTTGGGGCATTTACTAGCGAAAAAAAAAAAAATTTAAAAGCTTCAATTATTGTTTCACGTTTAGTTGGTAAAATAAGTATTTTAATTCTATTTATAACTAGATTAATTATTATTAATAGTCCATTTGAAAGGCAAGCTTTTTTTCATAATAGAATGCTAGTCAACCCTTTTATCCAGACAACAAAATTAATTATTGTTTCTGTAAGAGCTATTTTAATTTGAATAAGTTTAGATTATATAAAAACCGAACGAATCAATGCTTTTGAGTATATTATTTTAAAATTATTTGCTTGCTTAGGTATAATGCTATTAATTTCATCACAAGATTTAATTGTATTTTATCTTGCAATTGAAATGCAAAGACTATCATTATACGCTCTAGCAGCATTTAATCAAAACTCAGCTTTTTCAACTGAGGCAGGTTTAAAGTATTTTATTTTAGGTGCTTTTTCATCTGGTTTACTATTATTTGGTGCTTCCATAATTTATGGATTCAGTGGTACAACAAATTTTGAAGAATTAACTGTTTTTTTTAGCGGCATAGATTATGTATCCCCGGGGCTGTGCCTAGGTATTTTTTGTTTAAGTGCGGCATTATTATTCAAAATTTCAGCTGCGCCATTTCATGCTTGAGCTCCCGATACTTATGAAGGTGCCCCAATATCGGTAACCGCTTTTTTTTCAATTTTACCTAAATTTGCGGTGATTATTTTTTGTTGTCGATTTTTCTTTTTTTCATTTTATGATATATTTAATATCTGACAACCTATAATTTTATCTTCAGCTGTAATTTCAATAGTTGTTGCTGCTTTTTCAGCATTATACCAACGAAAGTTGAAGCGTTTTTTAGCTTATAGATCTATTGGACATGTAGGTTATATACTTTTAGCTTTTGGTACAGGTACCAGAGAGGGATTACAAGCAATTTTAGTTTATATTTTTATTTATTTAATCACTAGTATTTGTGTATGATCATTTATACTAGCATTAAATTTACGAAAAAAAAATAGAATTAAAAAGCCTTTTTTTATTAGCGAATTAAATGGTTTGGGTATCTCAAATCCGTTGTTAGCTTTTACACTAACAATTGTAATATTTTCAATGGCAGGAACCCCGCCCTTAGCTGGATTTATTGCAAAATTAAATATTTTTTTTTGTGCAATAGAAAGTTCGTTGTATATCCTAAGTTTTTTAGGCGTTATAACAAGTGTTTTGTCTGCTTTTTATTATTTACGGTTTATCAAAATTATATATTTTGATAATTCAAAAGCTTGAACATTAGTTGATAAAATTAATAAAGATAAATCAATATTTATAGGTTTGTCACTGTTTTTTTTACTTTTTTTATTTATTTTTCCAAGTCCATTATTAATCCTATCTCATGAAATTGCGATTTGGGTATTAGTATAGACGTGTGTTTGCTCGGGTAGCTCAGGGGTAGAGCAAAAGACTGAAAATCTTTGTGCCAGTGGTTCAAATCCACTTTCGGGCATTTTTATATTATGAGATGTGGCCAAATTGGTAAGGCATTCATTTTTGGTGTGAAAAATTTAAAGGTTCGAATCCTTTCATCTCAGTTAAAAATAAAACCAATGTATCTTTTAGCTATTTTTATCCCATTATTTGGTTCTTTAATTGCTGGATTTGGCGGGCGATATTTAGGTAAATATTCAGGTTATATTGCAACCTTTTGTTTATTTAGAAGTTGCCTGTTAAGTTATTTTATTTTTTACGAAGTAGCTTTATCTGGAACAGTTTGTTATTTTCAATGAAAACCTTGAATTGAATCTGAAATGTTTGTTGCGCACTGGGGTTTTTTATTTGATAGATTAACAGCTGTTATATTAGTGGTTGTAACTAGTATTTCTGGACTAGTTCATTTATATTCTCTAGAATATATGTCACATGATCCACACTTACCACGTTTTATATCCTATCTTTCACTATTTACTTTTTTTATATTAATTTTAGTAAGCGCTGATAACTTATTACAAATATTTTTAGGATGAGAAGGGATTGGTTTATCTTCTTTTTTATTAATTAATTTTTGATTTGCACGTTTACAAGCAAATAAAGCGGCCATTAAAGCTATAATTGTTAATCGGGTTGGCGACGTAGGACTTGCTCTGGGTATTTTTGCCGTATTTTATCAATTCAAAGCGGTTGATTATGCAACTATTTTTGCAACCGTTTATGAAATTAAACAAGATATTATTCCAATTAGATTTTTATCTGGTTTTTTTTGTGGTGTTTCAGTTTTAGATTTAACTTGTTTACTTTTATTTATTGGAGCTGTTGGTAAGTCTGCACAGCTAGGGTTACACTCTTGATTACCCGATGCAATAGAAGGTCCAACCCCTGTGAGAGCCTTAATTCATGCGGCTACACTTGTTACTGCCGGTGTTTTTTTGATTTGCCGTTGTTCCCCCTTATTTGAACAAGCCCCCTTTGCATTAATAACAATTACATTTTTTGGTGCAATAACAGCTTTTTTTGCTGCTACGACAGGGTTAGTTCAAAATGATTTAAAGCGGGTAATTGCTTATTCAACCTGCAGTCAATTAGGTTATATAGTATTCGCGTGTGGATTATCATCTTATTCTGTGGGTGTTTTTCATTTAGCAAATCATGCTTTTTTCAAAGCTTTACTATTCTTAAGAGCTGGTTCAGTAATTCATGCAATAAGTGATGAACAAGATTTACGTAAAATAGGTGGGTTGGTACAATTATTACCTTTTACTTACGCGATAATATTTATCGGTTCTTTATCACTAATAGGTTTCCCCTTTATAACAGGATTTTATTCAAAAGATGTTATTTTAGAATTAGCTTACGCTAGTTACAGTGTACACGGGCATTTTGCTCATTGGTTTGGTACTATAGCAGCTTTTTTTACAGCTTTTTATTCTATACGTTTACTTTATTTAACATTTTTAACAAATACTAATTCATTTAAACCGATTATAAAAAATGTTCACGAATCGCCTTTTAAAATAAGTTTACCTTTATTCATCTTAAGGTTCGGCGCTATTTTTATTGGTTATTTAACACGTGATATGATTATTGGTTTAGGTACTGATTTTTGGGGAAATGCTTTATTTGTTAATCCGTCAAATAGAATTATCATTGATTCTGAATTCATCCCACATAAAGTTAAACTTTTACCGGTTATTTTTAGTATCAGTGGTGCATTATTTGCCTTTCTACTATATTCAAATCCAAAAATTTGAACTATTGGATTTAATTTTAATAATATAAAATCGATACTTGTTAATAATTTGTTCGTTAAAGTGTACACCTTTTTAAATCGAAAATGATTTTTTGATAAAGTTTATAATGAATGAATTAATCAACCGTTAATAACTAGTGGTTACGTGGTAACCTATAAAATACTAGATCGGGGCCTAATTGAAATTATGGGACCTTTTGGTATCTCAAAAGCTTTCTACGGTTTTAGTTCACGCTTAGTTTTAATACAAACAGGTTTAATTTATCATTACGCATTTTTAATATTAATAGGTTTAACATTTGGTTTACTATTCATTGGGTTAAATGCTTTTTGAATTAATATTTTAGATGTACGTTTAATTTTTATTTTTATTTTTTCAGTAATTTTCGTAAATTTTTTATCCAATCCAAAATAATAAGTATTAAAAGCTAAATAGATTTGTTTATTTAGCTTTTTAAATAAAAAATAAATGTTTGAATCCCATCTTTTAAGAATCCTAATTGCTACGCCATTAATTGGTAGTTTACATCTTATTTTTTTTTCAACTACAAAAAATAATGTAAAAGTTACGGGTTTAATTTATTCATTAATTACCTTTGTTAGGTCTACTTTTCTATGAATTTATTTTGATCAGAGAACTGCTAATTTTCAATTTGTAGAAAAATTTAGATGATTAAGTTCGATAAATATCAATTTAATTTTAGGTATTGACGGTATCTCTTTATTTTTTATTTTATTAACCACATTACTTGTTCCATTGTGTTTACTTGGTAGTTGGGTGGGTATTAAAACAAACGTTAAAGAGTATTTTATTGCTTTTTTAGTAATAGAGGCAATACTGATTGCGGTATTTAGTATTTTAGATTTAATTTTATTTTATGTTTTTTTTGAAAGAGTTTTGATTCCTATATTTTTAATTATCGGTTTTTGGGGATCTAGAGAAAATAAAATTCGCGCAGCTTACTTATTTTTTATATACACTTTATTTGGATCAGTGTTAATATTATTAGCAATTTTATTTCTTTATTTTCAAATAGGCACAAGCGATTATCAAACTTTATATGAGCTAACTTCAAAACTAGACGGTGATATTCAAAAAGTACTTTGATTATGTTTTTTTATGTCATTTGCTGCGAAGTTTCCACTAATTCCATTTCATATTTGATTACCGCAAGCTCACGTAGAAGCGCCAACCGCTGGTTCAGTTATTTTAGCAGGTGTTTTATTAAAACTTGGATCCTACGGTTTATTACGGTATTCTATACCACTATTTCCCATTGCAACCTTTTATTTTATCCCGCTAGTTTATACTATAGGAAGGATTGGTGTTATCTATGCAGCATTAACAGCTATCCGTCAAATTGATATTAAACGTGTAATTGCTTATGCAAGTGTCAGGCATATAGGTGTGGTTTTAGTTGGAATATTTACATTAAATATTCAGGGTGTTGAGGGTAGTATTTTACAGATACTTAGACATGGGCTAGTTTCCGGTGCCTTATTTTTATGTGTAGGGGTATTATATGATCGCCATCACAGCCGTATAATTAAATATTACAGGGGTTTAGCCCACATTATACCTGTTTTTGTGAGTATTTTCTTTTTTTTTACTATGGCAAATATTGCATTACCGGGTACTTCTAGGTTTGTAGGTGAATTTTTAATTTTAGTGGGCGCTTTCCAATCAAATCCAAGTGTTTGTTTTTTTACTTCAACAGGTATAATTTTAGGCGGCGCTTATTCATTATGGCTATTTAATCGTTTAAGGTTTGGTAATTTAAAAACCCAGTATATTAATGAGTTTCAAGAATTAAATCGGCGAGAATTTTGAACTTTTTTCCCGTTAATTGTTTTAACCTTGGTTATGGGACTTTACCCTAAAATTTTTTTAGATCCGATACATATGTCTGTAATAGCTTGGTTAGAGCATATTCATTTAGCTGGTATTGCGTAACTATTTAAAGTTGAAACTTTAAGAAATTTGTTGTTAAGCTAACAAATTTCTTATTATTTAATAATTTTACTTGTATTAGAATGGCCCTACAATGCATGAGGACACTAATAATATTTTAATTTAAAAATGGCAAATTTACAAAAAAATTATCAACAACACCCTTTTCATTTAGTAGACCCAAGACCATGACCATTAGCTGCAGCAATATCGGCAATAACCATATTATGTGGTGCTGTAATATGGTTTCACGGTTATAATGGCGGAGGTTTTACCTTAATTTTTGGCATGTTTGGGGTGTGTTGTATTATGTACACCTGATGACGGGATATTATTCGAGAAGCTACTTTTGAGGGGCAGCATACATCGATAGTGCAATTATCAATACGAATAGGTATAATTTTATTTATTACCTCAGAAATTATATTTTTTTTTGCTTTTTTTTGAGCATTTTTTCATTCTAGAATAAACCCAACTATTGAACTGGGCTCAGTCTGACCGCCAAAAGGAATTGAAACTATAGATGCTTGGGGATTTCCCTTTTTAAATACAATCCTACTACTATCATCGGGTGCAACCTGTACTTGATCACATCATGCTATTTTAAGTGGTGAACGGCAAGCTGCTATCTTTAGTTTAATTTTAACTATTATTTTAGCTGCTATTTTTACCGGTGTTCAGCTATTAGAATATTGCTCTGCATCATTTAATATTTCAGATAGTGTTTTTGGATCGACCTTTTACATAGCAACTGGTTTTCATGGGTTTCACGTATTTATTGGTACCTGTTTTTTAACTGTTTGTTTGTTTCGTTTATTAAGATACCATTTTACACAGCAACACCATTTTGGTTTTGAAGCAGCAGCTTGATACTGGCATTTTGTTGATGTAGTTTGATTATTTTTATTTGTTGCAGTTTATTGATGAGGTGGTGCTTAATCACGTTGTATATCTTTTAAAATAAAAAATGTTTAATCTATCAAATCCATTAGAACAGTTTCAATTAGTTCCTTTAATTTCAATTCGTATAGGAAATTTAGATCTTTCATTTACAAATTCAACCTTTTTTATAGTTTGAAGGTTATCGGTTTTTTTATTATTAGTTTATTTAGCAACTTTAAATGGTGGGGGTTCAATCGTACCAAATCGATGGCAATTAATCATTGAAAATATTTACGCCGTGGTTTTAGGAATGGCTTTAGATAATATTGGAGCAAAAACTGGCTTACGTTTTTTTCCAATTGTTTTTGTATTATTTATGTTTATTTTGTGTTTAAATTTAATTGGTATGGTTCCGTACAGGTTTACTGTAACTAGGCATTTAATTGTAACCCTAGCTTTATCATTAGGTGTTTTTTTAGGCCGAACTTACATCATAGTTCGTGAGCATAAAATTGAAGCTTTTGGTTTTTTTTTACCATCCGGAACACCGTTAGCTTTAATACCCTTATTAGTTATTATTGAGGTAGTATCGTATTTTATAACCGTTATTAGTTTATCTGTGCGATTATTTGCAAATATAATAAGGGGGCATATTTTATTAAAAGTTTTAATTGGGTTTGCATGAACAATAATAACTGCTGGTAGAGCAATATTATTCATTGCGCACATTTTACCACTTGGTATTGTATTTATACTTATTGGTTTAGAATTAGCGGTTTCGGTAATTCAAGCTTATGTTTTCAGGGTTTTAACTTGTATCTATATTAATGATGCAATAAACTTACATTAGTTTTTTAAAGGTGGTGTTGTAGCTCAGTGGATAGAGTATTTCTCTGTCACAGAAAAGGTCGCGGGTTCAAATCCCGTCAACGCCGGCTCCTGGATAAATGACTGAGTGGTCGAAAGTGTTGGTTTTGAAAACCAAAGCATTTTTATGCCGAGGGTTCAAATCCCTCTTTATCCTTTATACAAATATACAGGCCTCCATGGTGAAACTGGTAGACACAGCTCGACTTAAAATCGGCCGTTTTTTAAACGTGTAGGTTCGAATCCTACTGGGGGCAAAAATTTGAGAGAGTAGTTCAGCTTGGTTAGAATAGCAGTTTTCAAAACTGTAGGTCGGGGGTTCAAATCCTTCCTCTCTTGAAAATATATGCCAATATATTAAATAAAAACGGTAAAATTACGTTTTCAAGCAGGCATTTTTGTTGAAATTTTTTACCGCAACAGATTATTGTAAAAAAATTGCATAAAAAGTAACTTTTGCTAGCTTTTTAATAGTAGCATGCTAGTTACAGCTGAATTATTCAGCTGCGCCAATACGACGCTTACAGGTGTACAGTTTTTTATCTCTGACGATTTTTTTAGCTTTAAACCGCTAGTAAAGCTTTTACTTAAAAATATAAAGGGGGTGCTTTTAAAAAATTAAAACTACGCAAAAATAAAGCTAAAATGCAGTATTTTTATTTAAAAATTTTATTTCTGTTGTAATATTACAACAGAAATAAGTTTAAAAATTAAAGGGGTAACCAGTTAAAGCTAATTAAAATTGAGCCTGTAAATAATAACCAAGCTAATGAAAATGGTAAAAAGATTTTTCATCCCAGACGTATTAATTGGTCGTATCGATAACGTGGATATGCTGCGCGTGCTCAAATAAAAGCCGCAACAAATAAACAAACTTTCATACCAAATCAGATAACACCCGGAATTAAATTAAAAGGCATAACATTAACAATTGGTAGCCAGCCACCTAAAAATAAAATTGTAGTTATACTACATATTAATAGCATATTACCGTATTCGCCTAAAAAAAACAAGGCAAATCCCATTGAACTGTATTCTACATTATAACCTGCTACTAATTCTGCTTCTGCTTCCGGTAAATCGAAAGGGTGTCGATTTGTTTCTGCTAAAGCTGAAATAAAAAATATTACAAACATAGGAAATATTGGGATCACGTATCAGATTTGAGTCTGGGCTAATACAATGGTAGTTAAATTTAATGAACCGACACATAGTAATACAGTAATTAAAATAAACCCCAATGAAACCTCGTATGAAATTATTTGAGCAGCTGATCGTAATGCACCTAAAAACGCGTATTTAGAATTACTAGCTCAACCAGATAAAATAATACCGTAAACACCCAATGATGAAACAGCGAATAAATATAAAATACCTACATTTAAATCAGCAAAAACATAGTTTTCCCTTACTGGAATAACCGCTCAACCAATTAAACTAAGTGTAAAACTCAAGAGGGGTGCCAGTAAAAATAATGAAATATTTGCTCTACTGGGTAGAATGGTTTCTTTTAATAGTAGTTTTAAACCGTCAGCTAAAGGCTGCAGTAAACCGTATAGACCCACTACATTTGGACCTCGCCGCCGCTGAATACCAGCTATTAATTTTCGTTCTACAAGTGTAAAATAGGCAATCGCGATTAATAGTGGTACGATAATACCAAGAATTTTTAATAAATTCTCTAAAAAAAAAATTAAGAATGACATTTTATTATTTAAAAATTAGTTCAAGATTTAATTCTTGCACATTTTGCTAATGTGTGTGAGTTTTGGCAAATAATATTAGATTGAAAAAGTATTTTTTCATTATCTAGTGTAGAAATAGGATCAGTTAAAATAACTTTAGAATAAGAAATTAATTTATTTTTCAACCGAATTCTTTGTCAATTTTTATTCAAAAAAAGTTCTTTATTATTAAAAGCTTTAGTAAAACTAACTAGTCTTCTAAAATTTTTATTTAATAATTCAGTTATGAAAATTAAATTTTGAATATTAACTAATCTAGATTTAATATTATCTGAATTTGAAATAATCTTATTAGTTTTTTGTAATTTTTTATTTAGGTTTATAAATCTACCTTCTTTTTCAACAAAAGTTTTAATTGGAAGACATAATTTAAGATTTTTATTTCTTAAAATTTTTTGATTTAAATGTGATCCAAAATAAATTCAATTTTTTACATTTTTATTTAAACTAGTGTTTTCTAAAGAAATGCCTAAATGACTGGTTTTAGCATTATTTTGAGAAGATATTCCCATAAAAAGTCTATTCATTTCTCTTGCATTTCTATGTAAAATATTAATCTGTAAATTTGGAATTTTAGTTTTTAAAAAATTACAAGAATTAAAAATAAATTTTCTATTTTTTGTTAAAAACATTTCTTTACCAATAATGATAATGGGTTTTTTTGCCTTTAATAAAGAAATACAAAACCGCCTTTTACCCTCAATTAAATTTAAAAGGAATCCGTAATTATTTCTTAATTGCTTAGCTTTGTACGTAAGGTTTATAGCCGGTCCTACATAATAAACTTCTAAATTACCCTTTACTGTGCCTTTACGTAAACGGGTATTAACAAGCGTCCCTTCAGTACGTGGATTTGTACCAATCAGTAAACATAAATCAGCTTTTTCAATTTCAATAAAACTTGAATTGAAACCAAAATTTGTTATTGAAGTAGCTGATAATTTATTTTTTAATTTACCTACTTTAATAAAATTATTAGGTAATCTTTCACATAATTTTTCAGTAAAAATTAAAGTTTCTAAATCAACAGTTTTGCCAATTAAAAAACTAATTGAAGAACCGGTATTTAAATTTTGTTTTATTAATTCATAAAAATAAATAATACTTTGTTTAATACTAATTTCTTTTAATTGATCATTGGTTTTAACCATAGGTTTTAATAATCGTTGATTATTTAATCCATCTAAACAAAACCGGGCTTTATCAGTAATCCATTCTTCATTAATACCCTCATTTAACCGGGGTAAAATACGCAGTAAATTATTTCCACGAGAATCTAATCGAACATTACTACCAATAGCATCACAAAGATCGATACTATTCACAGAATTTAATTCTCATGGACGAGTTGTAAATGAATAAGGTTTAGAAGTTAAGGCACCAACAGGGCATAAATCAATAACATTTCCAGACAATTCTCTTTCAAATAATTGATCAATGTAAGTCCCAATCTCAGTACCTTCTCCTCGTGAAGTAGTTCCTAAAACCTCAACCCCAGCAATTTCAGTTGAAAATCGGACGCAGCGTGTACAATGAATACAACGGTTTATTACTGTTTTAATTAGTGGACCAATATTTTTATCTAAAACGCTACGTTTTTTTTCTATAAACCGGGACCAAGGTCTACCAAAATTTCAAGCTTCATCTTGTAAATCACACTCACCACCTTGATCACAAATAGGACAATCTAAAGGGTGGTTTTTCAATATCAATTCTAATACGCTCTCTCGCGCTTTTTTAACTAGCGGTGTATCAGTATAAATCTGTATTCCATCTGCTACAGGTAATGCACAAGCAGCTTGTGGCTTAGGGGATTTAAAAATTTCCACTAAACATATACGGCAATTGCCCGCAATTTGAAGCCGCTCATGAAAGCAAAATCGTGGAATTTCAATTCCAACATTTTCACAAGCCTGTAATACTGTAATTTGCGGCGCTACCTTAACAAAAACACCGTTAATTTGAATTTGGATTTTTTTATTTTTCATTTAAAATTTTAATTAATATAATTATCGATCAATTGAACCAAACACAACATCTATTGTTCCAATTAATGTAACAACATCTGCAATTATATGCCCGCGAGATATGAAATCTAAGCCCTGTAAATGGCAGTAATCTGGTGATTTAATTTTACATCGGTAAGGTTTTGATCTTCCATCTGAAACTAAATACACACCCATTTCACCCTTTGGTGCTTCGGTTGCTAAATAGGTTTCACCTTTAGGTACAACCACACCTTCTGTAAATAATTTAAAGTGGTGGATTAAACCTTCTATAGATTGTTTTATTTCACTTCGTGATGGAGGTGTAACCTTAAAATCTGCTCTCTTAATTTCACCACTTGGTATATTATTTAGGCATTGTAACACAATACGAATACTTTCTCGTATTTCAGCAATACGGATTAAGTATCGATCGTAGCAATCACCATTTGTACCAACCGGAATATCAAATTTTAGTTCATCATAAATTTCGTAAGGCTGTGTTTTACGTAGATCTCAGGGAATACCCGATCCTCGCAATATTACTCCTCTAAAAGATCAATCCAATGCTTCTGTTGCTGAAACAATACCAACATCAACTAAGCGCTGTTTTCAAATACGATTACCACTTAATATTTCTTCTATTTCATCAATACGGGTTCTGAATTGCATACAAAATTGGTAGATATCTTCCAGTAAACCTAATGGTAAATCTTGTGATACACCACCAAATCGAAAATAGGCTGCGTGTATTCGTGCACCTGATACCCGCTCGTAGAATTCAAAAAGTTTTTCACGTTCTTCAAACCCCCATAATATAGGGGTTATCGCTCCAACATCTATACTATGACATGTAACAGCTAATAAATGGTTTATAATACGGGTTAATTCTGCAAATAAAACACGAATGTATTGTGCTCGCCGTGGAACCTTACAATTTAATAATTTTTCAACAGCTAAAACATAGGTATGCTCTTGAGATATCATAGAAACGTAATCTAACCGGTCAAAATAAGGTAAAGCCTGTATATAACTTTTATTTTCAATTAATTTTTCTGTACCACGATGCAATAAACCAATATGTGGATCAGCACGCTCAACAATTTCACCATCTAATTCAAGAACTAGTCGAAGAACCCCGTGTGCAGCTGGGTGTTGTGGACCTATATTAATAGTATAATTTCTAATTTTTTTAATTAATTTCCTTTTTTGAAGAACCATTTATTTTTTAATAATAATATTTTTTACCCTTTCTTTATAAAGAAAGGGTAAAAGTAACTAAATAAGTTAAGCATCTTCTAATTTAGAAGAAATTCATGAAACATAATCATCTAATGAAACAGCTTCAACTACAATAGGTATAAATCCATGATTTACCCCACATAATTCTGAACACTGCCCATAGTAAGTACCTTCTCGCTTAACAAATACCGAGGTTTGGTTTAGGCGACCAGGACAAGCATCTAATTTTACACCAAATGATGGAACTGCTCAAGCGTGTAAAACATCTGCAGAAGTAATAATTAATCGGATATGTGTATTTACTGGTACAGTAATTCGATTATCTACTTCTAAAAGGCGTAATTGCCCCGCTTGTAAATCTTCTTCTGGAAGTATATAACTATCAAAATTAATGGTTTCACCATCTTCATTTGAATAATCAGTATATTCGTAACTTCAGTATCATTGATGCCCAACAACTTTAATTGTTACTGCTGGGTCAATTAATTCATCAATTGAATACAATAGTGCAAAAGATGGTACAGCTATAAATATTAAAATAACAGCCGGAACAACAGTTCAAAGAATTTCTAAAGTAGTACCGTGTACAATTGGAGTAGGATTTGCATTTACATCTTCTTCAAATAATAAAACTGCTCGGTATAGCATTCAGGTTACAAGAATTATAATCACAGTTAAGATGAATATAATATCATTATGTAAACTAATTACACCCTCTATAACCGGTGTTGCTGGATCCTGAAAACTTAATTGTCATGGTTCAGCGTGATCACACAAAGAAAAAGAATTAAAAAATTTATCAAATAACATTTTTTTTTTATCTCTCCAGAAAGGATTTGAACCTTTGGTCTTGTAGTTAACAGCCACACGCTTTAACCAGCTAAGCTACTGAAGATTTTTATAGTTTAAGCTTCGCCCTGATAAATTGGGGAGCTTTTTCGTCCGTTTAAAAAAGGTATTATAAAATCCAGGGTAATTCGTTAGATAATAATTTAAATTTTTTTTTGGATTGTTTTTTTTTGATTTTTTTTTTAAAAGTACTATCATTTTGATAATCAATAAAAGTAATTCAAACTTTTAAACCTAAGACACCGTAGCGAGTTAGTACTTTATTTGAAGAAAAATCTACGAATGTGTTTAAATCTTGTAAAGCTAAGCAACCAATTGAAAAGCTTATTTTTTGTTTACGGTCTTGGCCATTTAAACGGCCTTTAATTTGAATTTTAATTCCTTTTAATTTTATTGTTAGACGCCTATTACTTACTTTACTTGATAATTTTATCTGGTTTTCAAGTTGCTGGTTTAGTTTTCAGAATGCTCGTAAGCTTTTTTCAACAAAATTTAATGATTGTAAGTGTTTTTTACCAACAAATATTAAATCTTGTGCTACCAATAAACCTAATAATTCAGCTCTTTTTAATAAAAAAATTGAATTAATTCTTTCAAATATTCATTCTTCTTTTTCCCAACCTTTAGATCTAAAATTAACTGTGCCTATTTTTTTTGCTTTTTCACTTCGATTAACTAAGTAATTTTTATTCAATTTTAAAAATGAATAACTATTAAAAATATTCAATTTTACGCGTAAACCTCTATAAATTTGGAACCAATTAATTAGTTTTAAACGGGTAATTTCAATAATTTTTGAGTTTACATCATTATTTATAGGATAAACATAAACCTGAATTTTTACATCACTTGTTTCGGTAGATTTAAATTCAATACTAACATCGTAAATAAAAATATTAATTTTTATAAAAGCTATTTTTAAAAGGTATTGAATATTTAAATCTAATTGAAAGTATGCAGCATACCCTACTTGTTGTGGTATACCTGATCATTGCGATGCTCAAATACGTTTTTTTGATTTTAAATTTTCTTTATAAACTTTTACATGATTAGAATTCAAACAGTTATTTCACTTATTTAGTTTCAAATATAAAGTTAGATCTTCTACTTTAAATTCATCATATAAGTAATTTTTGTTTTGAATATTTAATCGAAATAAGATTGGATTAATTTTTGAAGCCATTTTATAATTAACGTTTTTGCCGCTTTATTCGACGTGTTGGTGCAAATTCACCAAATTTAAAATTTACTATTTCTGGCTTAACTTTAATTTTTTTAAACTGCTGCCCGTTATAAACTAGAAATTCAAACCCGATAAAACAGGGTAAAATTGTTGCTCTACGTGACCAAATTTTTTTTGGTTTTGGACTTACTTGTTGATCTGATTTTAATCACCGAAAGATTGCCTTTGTAATATACGGGCCTTTTCATTTAGAGCGCATTGCTTACTTTTTTAATCGATTTTTAGCTAATTTACGCTGTGTTTTAGCGTTATTTTTTGTTTTTTGTCCACGAACAGGTAATTTTTGGCGGTGGCGAAAACCCCGATAACAGTTGTTTTCAAGTAATTTCAAAAGTTTTGTTTTTAATTCACGTTCTAAATCTCTAGCAATTAGTTTTTTTTTTAATACAAAATCTAATAGTTTTGAAATTTCTATTTCACTTATATCCTGAACTTTTAAATTTGGATCAAAACCTAATATCTCACAAATTTGGTTTGATCGAAAATTACCGAGACCATAAATTTGTTTTAAAGCAACTCGAATTTGTTTTTTTTCAGGTAATAGGTACCCTAAAATACTGACCATTTTTATTTTTTAATTTATTCCTATATAGGAATAAATTAAAAAATAAATATGGTTAAAAATTATCATTATTGGAACAAGATTAAAAATGTGGATGGTACACTTTTAATTTATCGTATACCAACAAAGTTAAATATAGTATTCAAACAAAGATCAGAAACAAATTCTATTTGAACTTGAAAAAAATTATTTTTAAAAAAGCAATAAATAAATTAAATTTTTCTTCGATAGTATAATGGTTATTATAGCTGACTCATAATTAGTTGATGCAGGTTCAATTCCTGCTCGAGGAAATATTTGGAGAAATGGCCGAGCGGTTTATGGCGATAGTTTGTAAAACTATTTGAAAATTCAATCGAAGGTTCAAATCCTTCTTTCTCCACTAAAATAATTAGGGTGATAGCTCAGTGGTAGAGCGCTATTCTTACAAGATAGCTGCCGTGAGTTCAAGTCTCACTCACCCTATAAATTCACGCTACGCCGTGTAGTTTAAAATTTAAAAACACTTAGAAGGCCCTAAGTTACGTTTATAGCTTAAAAAAAATAAAAGTATAAGAAAAATAGTTTTTCTTATACTTTTTTAATATCCATATTAGTATAAATTTACTGAATTTTTTACAAAACTTATATAATTTACCTATCACATTTTAATCTTAAATGATGGATTAGAGACTTATTTTAAGATCAGCTTCGTGCTTTAGATGCTTTCAGCACTTATCCATTTTTTTCGTAGCTACTTTGCTTACTAATGATTATTAATAACAAATTCACCAGAGGAAAAATTACTTTGGTCCTCTCGTACTAAAAGTAAGTTCTTTTAATCTCTTAAACAATTAATTGAGGTAGAAACCGAGCTGACTTACGTCGCTCTTAACCCAGCCACGAAAGCTTTTATGTGGCGAACAACCACACCCTTTGAAGCTGCTACACCTCAAGGATAGCTTGAGCCGACATCGATGTCGCGATCCAGACCGTCAATAAGAACTTTAAAGTCTGACTACGCTGTTATCCCCGGAGTAATTTTAATCAGTTGAGCGATATTTTTTCCATTCAAAAATACCGGATCACTAAGACCGTTAGATTTATCTAACCCTGTTTGAACTTTCATTCTTACAGTCAATAAAGTTTATGCCTTTATACTCTACATTAGTTCGTTATCGCTAATTGAACTTTATTTTTGCACACCTCCGTTACTTTTTTAGAGGTCTCCGCCCCAGAGAAACTAACAAATTAGCACTATCCCAAAATTAGATTTGGTCAGTCATTTTTACAAAAAAGAGCAGTATTCCACTGGATGCTTATTAAACTTGCTAGCGCAAGGTAATATTAATAGCTACTACTTATTCTATACATTTTTAAAAAATAAACAATACTAACTTTCAGTAAAACTTCACGGGGTCTTTTCGCCTACAATTAATAACTAGGCATGTTCACCTAGGATTCAATTTCATTGAATCAACGGCCGAGACAGTCAGGGAATCGTTACACGATTCATTCACGTCACTAATTAGATGACAAATAATGCTACCTTTGAACTCTCATAGTTAGAGCTGTCGTTTATTTTAAATATTTTTTCAAAGCGTGAACTCTGGCAATTAATTTAAAACACCGGACACGTGTCAGTTCTTATACTTCAAAATATTTTTGCAAAAACCTATGTGTTAATTAAACAGTCGTTCCCTGCAATTTTGTGACACCAAAGATGGTCTATTTTCTCCCGAAGTTACAATAGAAATTTGCCGAGTTCCTTAGCCATTGTTATTTCAACACCTTAATATATTCTATCTATCTACCTGTGGTGGTTTTAGTACGGTTTATTTTAGTGAAATTTATTTTTCTTGAAAAAATTAATTTTTAATTAAAAAAATCATTTAATTTAAATAAAAATATTTTTTTTGTCATAAATTTCTTATCTCATCAACTAAAGTTTTCACTTTTAAAATTTTAGAGGCCGATTTACTCTACGTGGATTAACCTAGCGTAGAAAACCTTAGATTTTCGGTGACCATGTTTTTCACATGGTTTTGTATTACTCATACCAACATTATCACTTGTGATATCTCCAAAAAAAATTACCTTTTTTCATCTACAATATACACAACGTTCCACTACCATTAATTTTTATTAATTAATTCGAAAATTCGGTATTTAATCTTAGTCTCTATAAATTTTCAGCGCTAAAAAACATAAATTAGTGAGCATTTACGCTATCTTTAAGAAATGGCTGCTTCTAAGCCTATTCTCTAATTGTCATAATTTTTTAACAACTTTTTCACTCAGATTAAATTTGAAGACCTTATTTAGCGATCTGGGCTGTTTCCCTTTCAACTTAAAACCTTAGCATTCTAAGTTCGACTGTCTTTTTTTAAAATTAGTATTCAGAGTTTACGATGATTTGGTAAATTTTATAAAATCCCCTAGTCAAAATAGTGCTTTACCCCTAATTTAAAAGATTTATAAGACGCTCTGCTAAAACAGATTTCGTGGAAAACCAGCTATTTCAATGTTCGATTTGCCTTTCACTACGAATCATAACTCATCTTAAAGCTTTGCTACGCTTACAAGTTCGGTCCTCCAAATAAATTTATTTATTTTTTAACCTGGTCATGATTAGATCACATTGTTTCGGGTTTTATTTTATTAACAGCTTGTTTTTTTCAAACAAAATTTGATTTCTCTACGCCTTCACTTAGCAGCTTAAGCTTTGAGCTAATAAAATAAAGTTGTTGGTCCATTATGCCAAAGGTACATAGTTACTTATTTACAAAGCTTCTATTGCTTGTCAGCATTCAATTTCAAAATAAGAACAACGTCAGTTCTTTTCCTTTCCTTCACAGTACTTGTTCACTATCGAATTTATGCATATATTTAGGCTTTGAAAATGGTTTTTCAAATAACTTCAGACAAAATTACTCATGTATTATCTTACTCAAGAAATTTAATATATTTAAAATTATGGGGCTATCACCTAGCTATTGCTTAAGAATTTCACTTAATACATTTTAAATATTAAAATTTAAATTTATGGCCTTTTCTTTATTCGCTCGCCGCTACTAAAAGAATCTCTGTTGATTTTTATTCCTGCAATTACTAAGATGTTTCAATTCATTGCGTAATATTTTAATCCTAATGATTAGGTTTTCCTTTGAGGAATTAATTTTTCACAGTTTAAAAACTAAAAATTACTTTTCGTATTTTTATACGCCTCTTTTTTACATAAATCAAGGTATTCTTTAAATGCCTGGTTTTTAATTATAAACTTTCACAACTAAGTGAAAGTTTAAATTTATTTTTTAATTTATTAAATAAAGTATAAGTCCAAATCCAAGTTCCCTTAGAATTACTTTGCTACGACTTAATGTAGATTATTATTTTTACTTTCAATTCTCAAAAAAATTTTCAAGTCCAAATAATTTTCCACATTTGACGGACAATGAGTGCTTGTTTTAAGCACAAATTCACCGTAATATTCTAATTTACGATTACTAACGATTCCATCTTCATGTAATTGAGTTGCAAATTACAATCCGAACTAAGATAATTTTTAAAGGTTAATTCCAAATTTCTTTTTAATAACTTTTTGTAATTATCATTGTATTACGTATAACAGCCCAAGTTATAAGTGTCATGACGACCTGTCTTCATTCTTCTTCCTTCTTTTTATCAAAGATTGTTTTTTTAAAGTGCATTTTTAATATTAAAAATTTGCAATTAAAAAAAAGAGGGGCGTTCGTTAAAGGACCAAACCTAACATTTCAAAACACGAACTGACGACGGCCATGCAACAACTGTTTAAACTTTTTTAATTATATAATTACATATAACACATTTAAATGCAAAACTTGGTAAGGTTGATCGAGTATTATCGAATTAAGTTACATAATCCACCGTTTGTATAAAACACAGCCTATTCCTTTGAATTTTATTCTTGCGAACGTACTACTCAGGCGCGACATTTAATGCGTTAGCTGAAATATCAAAATTTATTTTTTAAATATTTAAATTTATTTTTTAAACATAATTTAAAAAAACAAAAATAAAATTAATATTAAATGTCGATCGTTTACAGCTTGGACTACTAAGGTATCTAATCTTATTTGCTACCCAAGCTTTCGTTTTTCAATGTCAGATAAACCTAGAAATTTGCTTTCGCCATTGATATTCCACTTAACTTTTAAGCATTTCACCGCTAAACTAAGTATTCTAATTTCTTCTATTTAACTCTAGCTTACTGGTTTCAAATACACTTCCAATTTTGAGAATTGGGATTTAATACTTGACCTAATTAATTCTTAATTGAATAGAAAATAAAATTTTCAAGCCATCTACAAACCCTTTACGCCTAATAAAATTGAATAAGATTTACGCCGTTCGTTTTACCGCGACTGCTGGCACGAAGCTTTGTCAGCGTTATTAATTAAATACTGTCATTATCTTCTTTAATTATAGGATTTTACGATTAAAAAACCTTCATCATCCACGTGATATAACTGGGTCAAGCTTTCGCTCATTGCCCAAGATTTTGGACTGCTGCCTTTAAAAAAGGACGGACGATTTTCAATTCCGCTGTGGCTATTCATTCTTTCAAACTAGCTAAAGATCTTTGACTTGGTAATCTATTAAATTACCAACTATCTAATCTTGTAAAAGCTTATCTTTTTATAATCATATAAAAAGGTAAATTCTTTTATATTACTCACCTAGGCGCTACATAAATATAACTAGCATGTCTCTATTAATCACTAACCTTATTCGGAGCCAGGATCAAACTCACTATTTTTATGTGGCGTCAATATTTAAATTTAAATATTGAGCCTATTTTTATCTATATAGCAAAAAATTAATTAATAAATAGAACATAATAAAAGTCCACCAATTTGTTTTTTATATGCATTTTTACAAGTAAGAATTCCGTTTGAAGTTGATAAAACTCATGTTTCAAATGGATGATAATTATCTAACAATTGGTTTTTAAATAAACTAGTTTTTTTAGAATTCTTATTTAGATGTAAACCCAACTCATTTACAGAAATATAAATTTTTCGGCTTGGTTTAGAAATTAATTTTAACTTTTGAAAAGCACTTTTTTTTGAGTAATATTTTAAACAAACGTAAACCTCGTTATTTTGATTTGAATTTTGTTTAAAATACCAGTAATTAATTCATCCATCTTGTACAAAACAATCTAAAATCTGCTGGCACATTTTAGATTGGGTTCCAATACAAATTTCTTTTTTATTCCGTTTTTTTCCATTACGAATTTTTGTTAATATATCAGCTAATTGTGACCTCTTCATTTTTATTATTTATCAAATTGCTTTCTTTATACCGGGCAATTTTCCAATTCTAACGTACTTTCGAAAATTCATACGTGAGATTTTTAAATTTTTTTCAATTCTTCGTCCACGATAACTTAAAACACAGCGATTACGCACGCGTGTAATAGATCTATTTTTATTAGAATCCAATTTAATTTGGGCTAAACGTCGAATATTTAAATTTAAATTTTCTGTTCGAACAATGCTTTTTAAAAATTGACGACTTAACTCGTTTTTTTTTATTTTATTTCGGATTTTTTGATCTTTGATGAAAGACGCTTTCATATCTATATTTTAAATTTGGAGATGATCAGATTCGAACTGATGGCATTCTACCTGCAAAATAGACGCTCTACCAAAACTGAGCTACATCCCCTATTTATTAATTATTTATAAATTAATAATTAATTTTAATTTTTTTCCTATATAGGAAAAAAATTATTTATCATTCTAGGAAAAGTGACTGAGTGGTCGAAAGTAGAAGTTTTCTAAACTTTAGCATTGATTATGCCGAGGGTTCAAATCCCTCCTTTTCCTAAATTTAAATAAGCGAATATAATTTAATGGTAGAATATAAGTTTTCCAAACTTATCGTGCGAGTTCAATTCTCGCTATTCGCTAAAATTAAAATGAAATGAAAAAACGTTATTGAAAGGAATACCAAAACCAACTGTTCCAAAATTTTATAAATAAAAATAAATATGTTTTAATATTTAAAGAACCAAATATAAAAATTAAAGAAAAACAAAAATTAGAAATTATGTTAAAAGCTAGGGATTGTTTAATATTTAAATGTTCAACAAAACAAATTAACTTATTTCAGGGTTCATTAATATTAATTTCTATTAAAAATGAAGATCAAATTAATTTTGTTATTAAACTAGTAAATAAAACAAATTTATTAGCTTTAAAAATTGAAAATAAAATTTATGATAAATCTTTTTTGGTAAAAAATTGAAAAAATGCCCAAGTAGAATTTTTAAATTTATTAAAACCAAACCCATTTATCAAATATTTAAATAAACCAATAAATGAATTAATCATAATTATTAAAAAGTAATGCCTCTGGAGCTCGATCTGGTTGAGCAATCGGCTTTTAACCGTGAGGTTGTAGGTTCAAATCCTATCAGAGGTAGGATTGGTAAAAGTAGCTTAGTTGGTAGAGCATCAGATTGTGATTCTGAAGGTCATCGGTTCAATCCCGTTCTTTTACCATTTTTATTATTTTAAATTAATAAAAATTAAAAAAAAAGTTATGTTATTAGATTTTTTATTTATTTCTTTTATTTTATTTCTACTAGGTGTTTTGGGTATTATTTTAAATCGAAAAAATATTATTTTAATATTGATAGCTATTGAATTAATATTATTAGCGGTTAATTTAAATTTTATTGTTTTTTCTGTTTTTTTAGATGATTTACTTGGGCAAGTTTTTTCATTATTAATTTTAACAATTGCAGCAGCCGAATCAGCAGTTGGGTTAGCAATCGTTGTAATTTATTATCGTGTACGGGGAAGAATTCTAATTGAAAACTTAGCTGTGATACGTGGTTAAATATTTTTTATACGGTAGATTAGATCATAATCTACCTGAATTTAACTTTAATAGCCACTAGTAAGGTTTTCATAGTACCGTGTAATTTTAACTAAAAACAGAAGAAAACACTGCTAAAATTTAAAGTTTTTGTTAAATATTTATACTAAACATTTTTGTTAAATATTTATACTAAACATTTTTGTTAAATGTTTTTATTAAGTATTTATATTAAACATTTTTGTTAAACGTTTTTGTTAAACGTTTTTGTTAAACGTTTTTGTTTAATCAAACCATTTTCTTGGAAAATCTAATTAAAAAAAAAAAATG
>Ga0206125_10001147_pt1 | contig 32079 bp, 29 predicted proteins | sample Helgoland_Spring_4_FD_148598 | JGI IMG/M metagenome (GOLD analysis project Ga0206125, IMG submission 148598) | Pelagic subsurface seawater microbial communities from Kabeltonne, Helgoland, North Sea - Helgoland_Spring_Bloom_20160331_1 | ecosystem: Environmental > Aquatic > Marine > Epipelagic ... | reverse complement strand
ATCATCCACATATTGCCCGCGCCCCGTCAGAAAACGATCATCTTCGCGCCGCAATACCGATTGGCTCTTTCCAAATTTTTCCACGCACCTGCTCCTAAGTTTGGTTAAACTGTACCAACCTGCCCCCAACTGTCCAGCCACAAGCAGATTAATTCACGGATGTCGTGTTCAGGCAAGACTGCCGCTTTTTGATATGGCGCATTTGGCGCATTCACGGAGTTCACAATGCCAAACGCCCAAACCTCTCATCGCCTGTCCGACGCCCAGATCCAAAGCTATTGGGAGGACGGTTTTTTATGCCCCATCCATGCGATTTCCGCGCAGCAATGTGAAGATTGGCCCGCCCAATTGGAAGCGATTGGCTCGACAACGACCTGCCACGGGCTTTGAATGTATACAAACGGGTCAATGCACATATCGTTATGGCGCTGGCCTATGAGATCGCTGCCCATAGCGCGATATTGGATGTGGTTGAGGGTATTTTAGGGCCTGATGTCTTACTGTATTCGACAGATTTTTTGATCAAAGAGCCGCGGACAAAAAATGTGGTGACGATGCATCAAGACTTGGCCTATTGGGGCTTGGGTGAAATTGATGGGATACTCACCGCTTGGCTGGCGCTCTCTCCGGCAACGCCGGAAAGCGGATGTATGGATTTTGTGAAAGGCAGTCACAAAAACACGATTATTTCCCATCAGGATAGCTTTGATGAGCTGAATCATCTATCACGCGGTCAAGAAATCAAGGTAGATGTGGCGGAGGAAGACAAATCCAGCGGCGCCCTGGCGACGGGCGAGATCAGCCGGCACCACGGCTTGATGATCCACGGCTCGGGAGCCAATATAAGCGATGACCGCAGAATTGGTGTTGTGATGCGCTTTTTAAGCCCACATGTCAAAAAACCCAATAATGCGCCCGATTACGGCGTGCCTATGCGCGGCAATTGTGACACGGGAAATTTCACCCTCTGCGACGCGCCAAAGGGCTTGATTCATCCAGAGGATCTTTTACTTTACGAAGAAATTCGAACAGAACAGGCCAATGTCATGATGGCGGGCGCCGAGGGCAAAGCCGAGATGTACAGATGATGGATCAAGTGAAATTTCGCGCCATGAAAGATGGCGATGCGGCAGATTATGCCTTTCTCACGGAACATGAGATTGAATATACCATGGGCACAGCCGATCGCCTGCTCCGGGCATTGGTTGCGCTGGATGAAGGCCTATCTGGCTATCAGGTGACGCGTCTGGGCCATTCGCTGCAATCGGCCACCCGCGCGGAGCGCGATGGGGCCGATACCGATTGGATTGTTTCTGCGCTGTTGCATGATATCGGCGATATTTTCGCGCCCTACAATCACGACGAATATGCCGCCGCTATCCTGCGCCCCTTCGTGCGAGAACAATGCGCCTGGGTTGTTGAGAAACACGGTGATTTTCAGATGCTCTATTATGGCCATCACGTGGGCGGCAACCGAGACAAGCGCGAAACCTATCGCGGCCATATCTATTTTGAGGACTGTGCAACCTTCTGCGAACGGTGGGACCAAAACAGCTTTGATCCGGACTATGAGACATTGCCAATTGAGCATTTCGGGCAGCGGGTGCGCGAGGTGTTTGCGCGGCAACCCTATGATCCAGCCGTCCTGCGCCCTGGCGCGCGCGAAGCTTTGGTCAGCTAGGGCTTTCACTCGCCCAGAGAAATAGGTATTCGGAGACAAATTCGAAGGATACCCCCCTATTATGGCCATGGAAAAATTCAACGCAGCGGAAGCTGAAGATCGTCTTTACAAAGCCTGGGAGGCGGCGGGCTGTTTTACAGCCGGGGCCAATGCCAAACCCGGAGCGTCGAGCTATTGCATCATGATTCCCCCGCCTAATGTTACGGGCGTTTTGCATATGGGTCATGCCTTCAACAATACTTTGCAAGATATCTTGGTGCGCTGGCACCGGATGCGCGGCTTTGACACCCTTTGGCAGGCCGGGACAGACCATGCGGGCATCGCCACGCAAATGGTCGTTGAGCGGCAATTGGAAGAGCGGGGCGAACCGGGCCGCGTGGCCCTGGGCCGCGAGAAATTTTTGGAAAAAGTCTGGCAGTGGAAAGAGCAATCTGGCGGAACAATTGTAAACCAACTCAAACGCTTGGGCGCCTCCTGCGATTGGGACCGCACAGCCTTCACCATGGCAGGCGCGCAGGGTGACACGCGCACCGGCCATGAAAATAGCCCAAATTTTCACGATGCGGTGATCAAAGTCTTCGTGGAAATGTACAACAAAGGCCTGATCTACCGCGGCAAGCGTCTGGTCAATTGGGATCCACTTTTCGAGACAGCCATCTCAGATCTCGAAGTTGAGAATATCGAAGTCGCCGGCCACATGTGGCATTTTAAGTACCCTCTCGCAGGCGGCGCTAAATATACATATGTGCAGAAGGACGAAGACGGAAACATCACACTGCAAGAAGAGCGCGACTATATCTCAATTGCCACCACCCGCCCAGAGACCATGCTGGGTGATGGCGCGGTTGCGGTACATCCCTCCGACGAGCGCTATGCGCCGATCGTGGGGATGATGTGCGAAATTCCCGTTGGGCCCAAAGCGCAGCGACGTTTGGTTCCCATCATCACCGATGACTACCCAGACAAAGACTTCGGGTCTGGCGCCGTCAAAATTACGGGGGCGCATGATTTCAACGACTATCAAGTGGCAAAACGCGCTGGCATTCCGATGTATAACCTGATGGACACCAAAGCCAATCTGCGGGCCGATGGACAGGCCTATGCGACCGAGGCGGCCACCGCCCAGCGCATTGCCAATGGCGAGGAGAGTTTTGACGAGGCCAAAATTGCGGCCATGAATATGGTGCCCGATGCCTATCGCGGCATGGATCGTTTCGAAGCGCGCAAAAAAATTGTCGATGACATTACCCGCGAAGGATTGGCGGTGATGACCCAGGCGACCATCACCGACGCAGAAGGGCAGCAGACCACCCGGCTGGTGCCCTTGGTGGAAAACAAACCCATCATGCAGCCCTTCGGCGACCGATCAAAAGTGGTAATTGAGCCGATGCTGACAGATCAGTGGTTTGTTGATACGGACAAAATCGTCGCCCCAGCCCTCCAAGCGGTGCGTGATGGCACCGTCAAAATTCTGCCCAAGTCAGAAAAGAAAATTTATTTTCATTGGCTTGAAAATATTGAGCCTTGGTGCATTTCTCGGCAATTGTGGTGGGGCCATCAAATTCCTGTTTGGTTTGATGATAGCGGCGCGCAATATTGCGCCGCGACTGAAGCAGAGGCGCAGGCGCTCGCTGGCCCCGACGCACGGCTAACCCGTGATCCCGACGTGCTCGACACCTGGTTCTCCTCCGGTCTTTGGCCCATCGGAACTTTGGGCTGGACCGGCGTGGCTGAGGCCGATGCACAAAATGATATACTACAAAGGTTTTTCCCCACCTCTGATCTCATCACCGGCTCTGACATCTTGTTTTTCTGGGTTGCACGGATGATGATGATGCAATTGGCAGTGGTCGATCAAGTGCCGTTCAATACCATCTACCTGCACGGCTTGGTGCGTGATGCCAAGGGTAAGAAAATGAGTAAATCCACGGGTAATGTGGTCGATCCGCTGGAGATTATCGACGAATTTGGTGCCGATGCTCTGCGTTTTACCAATGCCTCTATGGCCTCCTTAGGTGGGGTGCTCAAGCTGGATATGCAGCGCATTGCAGGCTATCGAAATTTTGGTACAAAACTCTGGAATGCCTGTTCTTTTGCAGAGTTCAGTAAGGCGTTTGCACACCGAAGCGATTCCATTCCCAGCCCAGATTTGGCGCTCAACAAATGGATCATCGGCGAAGTGGGGCGGGTGCGTGTGGCGGTGGATGCCGCACTGGAGGGCTATCGGTTCAATGATGCAGCCTCCGCACTCTACGGCTTTGTGTGGGGTACTTTGTGCGATCGTTATCTCGAACTGTCAAAGCCAATTTTGAAAGGCAGCCATTCCAGCGGTTACGCTGGGCGATTGGAAACACAAATAACATTGGCTTGGGTCTTGGAGCAATCTATGACCTTGCTGCATCCCATCATGCCCTTTATCACCGAAGAGCTTTGGGGCATCACAGCATCGCGGACCCAGATGCTGGTGCATCAAGATTGGCCAGGCTATGGGCTCGAATTGGTCGATGCGGCCGCCAGCGAAGAAATTAGCTGGGTCATTGCTTTGATTGACGCCATCCGCTCTGCCCGCGCGCAGATGAATGTGCCCGCCGGTGCGAAAGTGCCTTTGGTCCAAGTGGCGATCAGCCCGGCCGGAGAAACAGCTTTGGCCGCAAATATGGCGCAAATTCAACAAATGGCTCGGATCACTGAAGTCACCCAAGTGCCTGAAATGCCCAAAGGCGCCATCACCATCACCGCGCCCCAAGCCACCTTTGGCTTGCCGCTGGCAGATATTATAGATGTGGCAGCCGAGAAGACGCGACTTGAAAAAAGCATGGGTAAATTGGCAAAAGAACTGGGCGGCCTTCGGGGGCGTTTGAATAACCCGAAATTCGCAATTTCCGCCCCGCCAGAGGTCCTAGCCGAAACACGGGCCAATCTCGAAGCCCGTGAGGAGGAAGAGGCCAAACTCGCTACAGCATTGGCCAGATTGGAAGAAATTGGCTAAACTGCCCAAAACCCTTTTGCCTGGAGATCGTGCCATGTCACATTATGCGCTCACTGACTTGGCCAAATCCTTGCCGGCGACCGTGCCCTTTGTGGGGCCGGAAACCCAAGAGCGGGCCTTGGGTTGGCCTTTCGTTGCAAGATTGGGGGCCAATGAAAGCCAATTTGGCCCCTCGCCGCTTGCGATCGAGGCGATGACACAAGCGGCGCAGGAGGTTTGGCAATATGGCGACCCGGAAAATCATGATTTGAGACAAGCATTGGCCGCGCATCACAACATTGATCCGGGCCATATCACCATAGGTGAGGGCATTGATGGTCTGTTATTAACCTTGACCCGCCTGACCGTGGCGCCGGGGGATGCTATTTTGACCTCCCATGGGGCCTATCCAACGTTTAATTATCATGCCGCCGGCAATGGCGGCACTCTGCATATGGTGCCATATCTGGACGATCACGAGGATCCCCAGAGCCTTGCAGAGCAGGCCCATCATTTGGGCGCGAAATTGGTCTATTTCGCCAATCCTGACAATCCAATGGGCAGCTGGCACAGCGCTGATGTTGTGCAGGATTTGATTGATAACCTGCCCAATTCTAGCCTTTTAGTGCTTGATGAGGCCTATATTGATCTAGCGCCAAACGGGACGGCGCCGCTCTTGCGACCCGAGACCGATAATGTAATCCGTCTGCGAACCTTTTCCAAAGCCTATGGCATGGCAGGCGCGCGGGTGGGCTATGCAATAGGGCCAAAACCTCTGATCTCTGCCTTCGACAAAATGCGCAATCATTTCGGACTGTCGCGAATCTCCCAAGCTGGAGCCTTGGCCGCCCTCAAAGACCAAGCCTATGTGGCGGCAATCGTGCAAAAAGTGGCAAAAAGCCGCGAGACTCTCGCAAAAATTGCCCAAGATAATAGCCTCATCCCGCTGACCTCGGCCACGAATTTTGTCACGATAGATTGCGGCGGCGATGGCGATTTTGCCCGTGCGGTCCTGGAGCAGACAGTCGCGCGCTCTGTGTTTATCCGCATGCCGGCCGTGGCACCGATGAACCGTTGCATCCGCATATCATGCGGAGACACAGCAGCGATGGCTTTGGTTGCAACAGTCTTGCCGCAAGCCCTGAAATCCGCAAGATCCGGCTAGGCTAGCCGTGGGTCGCCGCGGCCAATACATGCGCCGCGGCCTCCAATCCCCCCTCACCATGGAGAACCTTTGTGGCCATCAAGCCCGATTGGATTGCTCCAAGCGTTCCCATGATCATCTGCGCATTAATATGCCCCATATGCCCGATGCGGAAAAACCCATCCGCATTCGGATCGTCATCTGTGGCCATATTCAAACCAATGCCCAGCGTCAGACCGGCTTGATGCTCTGTCCAACGGCGTAAATTGAGCCCGTTGGGCGCCCCAATTGAAAGCGCCGTCACCGCGCGGCTGCGCAAAGCTGGCTTTGCGATATTCATCGCCAATGGTCCAACTTTACCCCAGGCTTCGCATGCCGCCCAAACCGCCCGCGCGATCGCCTCATGCCGCGCCCAGACATGGTCCAATTCTTCTTCAAGAATCATATCCAAAGCCTCCCGCAACCCCAGCAAATGTTGCGTTGGCGCAGTGCCGCAGAAATATTGATAAAAATATTCAGGATTTATGCGTGCGTTCCAGTCCCAATAGGAACTGACCCGCGTAATCGCATTGCGCGCCGCAGCAGCCTTATCAGAGAAGAATACAAAGGAAATACCGGGTGGGGTCATCAAGCCTTTTTGGCAGGCTGTGACCATGAGATCGACGCCCCATTCGTCCATTAAGAATTTATCACAGCCAAGGCTGGCGATACAATCGACCATAAGCAAAGCGCCATGCCCCGCAGCATCCAGACTGCGCCTCAGCCCTGCGATGTCGTTGAGAACTGAGGTCGATGTATCCACATGGACGGCCATCACAGCTTTGATGCGCCCCGACCTATCGGCGGCAAGATGGGCCTCGACCTGCGCCAAATCAATCGTCGCTTGGTTGCCAAAATCAAGTATCTCCACCATAACCCCAAGGGCGCCAGCCATTTCGCCCCAACCCGTGCAAAACCGCCCGGTTGCCAGCACCAAGACCGTATCGCCCGGTGCCAAGACGTTCGATACAGCCGCTTCCCAAGCGCCGTGGCCATTGGCAATATAGATTGCCGCCTGACCTGCCGTGCCAGCCACATGTTTCAGATCCGGAATCAAACTATGGGTCAGCTCAATCAATCCCCCCTCATATATATTTGGGCAGGGTTGATGCATCGCTTGCAAAACGCGCTCGGGCATGACCGAAGGGCCCGGAATGGCGAGATAGGAACGGCCTTGGGACAGTGACATAAAATTTCACCTCGATTATGATAGCCAATCGGTATTCGCGGTTTACTGCCGCGTCAAGCGGCCGTCCCTTGCAGCAACTCGAACAAAGCACTAACAGGCGCCCATGGACATGAAATCATCATCCCCCAAAGACATAAAACAAGGCGCCTTGTTCCTGTGGCTCTGGCGCGGATATCTGCAACGCCACACATGGGTTTTGGCGATTATTGTCGTGTTGATGATGATCGAAGGCAGTATGGTCGGCGGGCTTGCCTGGATGATGCAGCCCCTCTTTGACGGAGTTTTTGTGGGGGGGAGCAAGAGCCAATTGTGGTTGGTGGGCGGCATTGTCTTGGGATTATTTCTGATCCGAGGCGTGCTCTCAGTGGTGCACCGGGTCCTCATGACCAAAATTGCCAAACAATCCGTAGCCGATTTGCAAAATGATTTGCTGCGCCACTTACTACAATTGGATCTCAGCTTTTTCTCCCGCTATGCTCCGGGATATTTGATGGAGCGGGTCAACGGCGATGTGCAGGCCGTCGCCGGAATATGGGCGCTTTTGGTGCGCGGCGCAGCGCGCGACCTGATCGGACTGTTATCGCTTTTTGCGGTCATGTTATCAATAGATTGGTTATGGACTGTCGCAGCATTGGTCGGTGCACCATTGCTATTGTTCCCGTCGCTGGTCGCGCAGCGCTATACGCGCAAGCAGGCAGTTAAAGCCCGAGAAGTCGCCGCCAATATGGCAACGCGCCTCAATGAGGCCTTCCATGGGGTCGGAACAATCAAGCTCAATGGGCTGGAGCGCTACTATACAGACCGCTATCGCGCCCTAACCAAGCGGCAAATTGAAGTCGAGGTTAAAACTCTCTTCGGCACGGCCGTTATCCCTTCACTGGTGGATGTGATGAGTGGCATCGGTTTTGCCTGCGTGATTATTTATGGTGGATATGAAATCATCAGCGGCGCTAAAACAGTCGGGCAATTCATGGCCTTCTTCAGTGCATTGGGATTGGCATTTGAACCGCTACGCCGCTTGGCTGGCATCTCAGGGCTCATCAACGCCGCGTCTGTATCCATTCAAAGAATGCGAGATATTTTCAGCCATCAGCCAACGCTGCTCGGTCCGGATCATCCCAAACCCGTGCAACCTTTTGGCGATATTGAATTTAAGAACGTCAGCTTAGAGTTTGGCGAAACACCGGTGCTGCGCGATGTCTCTTTCCGCGCGCCCGCTGGAAAAACCACCGCCATTGTCGGCGCTTCAGGTGCGGGCAAAACAACAATCTTTAATGCGCTCACCCGGCTTTACGCCCATAGCTCGGGCAAGATAACGATCTCCGGCCTAGCCAATACGGAAATTGATCCCAGTGCCCTTCGGACCTGCATCTCGGTGGTGTCGCAAGACAGCTTACTGTTTGATGAAACCCTTGGGGAAAACATCACCCTTGATGCGCGCGATACGGATCCATCGAAACTCGATGAGGTGGTCGCAGCGGCCCATGTGGGCGAATTCCTGCCAACTTTAGCCCAAGGTATGGATACCGAAGTCGGGCCGCGCGGCTCAAACCTATCCGGCGGGCAGCGTCAACGGGTCGCCATAGCCCGCGCGCTCCTGCGCGATACGCCAATATTACTTTTGGATGAAGCCACCTCAGCATTGGACACCCAATCAGAGGTCCTAGTGCAAAATGCTTTAGAGAAACTCTCTGAAAATCGTACCACTTTGGTCATCGCGCATCGCCTGTCGACCATTGTCTCTGCCGATCACATCATCGTGATGGACAGAGGCCGCGCGATTGAGCAAGGCACCCATACGGAGCTGATTGCGGCAGGTGGGCATTATTCGGATTTATGTCGCTTACAATTTGATCGCTCCGAAAACCAATAGGGCAAGCGCCACCACCTTTCGGCTCTTGCCGCAGCATGGTGCACAGCCCTTCTATATTCTATGATAGCGACGCGCCAAATCTTTGGCATCTGCACCCCAAAAGTACCGCAACAAGAGACCGATGTTCTTCGCCCCGCGACGAAACCAGCCCTGTTGCTGATACTTATCGGCACCTGTGAAAGCACAGGCCGGCAGTCGGCGGATTTTTCGCTTTATGGCCCGGACCAATGCCACATCTTCCATCAATGGCTGGTCTGGATAGCCTCCCGCCCGGTCATACTCTGTCCGACGCAGCAAGAGCCCCTGATCACCAAAGGGTAGACCAAATACATCACTTCGCAAATTCGCCCAAGCCGCCACCCATCGGGCCGCAAGACCTCTGGCGCGGAAGGCCAGTGAAAAACATAGCGGGCCTTGCTGCATGTGAGCTTTCACCTGATCGGCCCAGCCCTCTTGCAAGCTCGTATCCGCATGCAGAACCATAACCCAAGCACCGCGCGTGACCGCCACCCCACGGCGCAATTGCCCGCCGCGCGAGGCATCTCCGGTTATCACCTCAGCGCCCCAGTCCAGAGCGATAGAGCCGCTGGCATCTGTCGATCCGCCGTCAGTGACAACCACTTCGCAGATCAATCCAGCCTCCAATCCCTCCATCAACGACAAAAGAGTCGCCGGTAAGCTATCGGCAGAATTAAGCGTCGGGATCACAACAGAAATCGGAGCGGACATGAGGCCTCTAGCTTTACGGTCAAAACAGCTTATATGGGATCGTTAGACAAAGGAACACCCATGGCCCAGCCCGAACAGCCCCACAGCATACTTCAAGTCACCGGTCGCGACCGGATTGGCTTTTTGCAAAATCTTGTGACCAATGACATCTCCGCACCTGGATTACATTATACGGCGCTATTGACACCACAGGGCAAATATCTTGCAGATTTTTTCGTGTTGCAACGGCCAGATGATCTGCTGATCGACGTGGCATCAGAGATTTGCCCCAGCATAGTTATGCGCCTAAATATGTATCGGTTGCGCGCAGATGTACAAATTTCAAAAACAGATATCGACCTGTGCTGCGGCTTGGGTACGGTCCCACCGGATGGGTTTGCAGATCCGCGCGATCCAAATCTGGGCTGGCGCGCCTTCGGACGACAGGAGGCAGGTGCCATCAATTGGCCAGGCTTGCGTGTCGCGCATATCATACCAGAGACGGGAATCGAGTTAACCCCAGAGCGCTTTATCCTAGAAATGGATTTCGAGCGCCTCAACGGGGTGGATTTTAAAAAAGGCTGCTATGTCGGACAAGAGATCGTCGCGCGCATGAAACATAAAACCGAGCTCCGCAAAGGCTTGCGGCAAGTTAAAATTACTGGATCTGCGCCAATTGGCACGGCCGTTCTTGCAAATGAAAAACCCGCCGGCATATTATACACACAACATGGCGGGCTTGCATTGGCCTATCTGCGCTTTGATCGGATCGCGCCTGAGATGGTTGCAGGCTCTGCCGTCATCACAGTTTAGGCCCGCTCTGTATATTCCATCGAAATAGTGTCTACGATGATCAACTCATCTTGCCCAACGAAAGGCGGCACCATGACTTTCAACCCATTGTCCAAAACAGCTGGCTTAAAAGAATTCGCCGCGGTTTGACCTTTGACCACAGGCTCCGTCTCAACGATTTTGCAAGTCACTTTTTGAGGTAAAGTGGCATGCAGCGCTTCGGCCTCATGATATTCAATCTGAACAGTCATACCATCTTGCAAAAATGGATGACGATCGCCAAGCAGCTCCGCCGGCAGTTCAATCTGATCATAGGTTTCCATATCCATGAACACTAACATACCGTCATTTTCATACAAAAACTGCTGATCTTTTTGTTCCAAACGTACTTTTTCCACTTTGTCAGCAGACCGGAATCGCTCGTTCAATTTTGACCCATTGCGCAAATTGCGCATTTCCACCTGAGCAAAAGCTCCGCCTTTTCCGGGCTTTACGTGGTCGACTTTCACCGCACTCCACAGGCCGCCATTATGCTCAAGCACATTGCCGATGCGTATTTCATTTCCGTTAATCTTTGGCATGTATGGAACCTTGTGTAAAAGGTTGATTTTGATTCAACATCGCCTATATCGAAGCAAGGGCGTGTTTTCAAGCCACGACTGATGCCGAGGGTGGCCGACTAGCTATGCGATGAGCGCATGGCAGATATTCCAAAAGAGACCACCCGAATCGTTTTCCATGCTGCATAAGGAGCGCAGATCGGAAAGTTCAAGAGTAAGAATTAAAAGGACACGAGATGAAAGATTTCGTCGACGGAAACGCTTTTAACAACGAACAGGGCAACCGCGCTCGCAAACTCTTTGCGGCCGTTGTACTCGCTGCATTAGATGACGCAATTGCAGACGATAAAAAATATGGCAACGGACCTGAGCAAATTGCGCGTTGGGCTCGCTCTCGCGATGGGCGCGAAGTGCTCTCCTGCGCGGGCATTGATCCCAACGAGCGTGTCGTCTCGGGCCTCATGGATTTCGTCGGCAAAGGCATTCGCACCTCCGTGGCTCTGAGCCGCGAAGAGAGCGAGCGTCGCCAGCAGGCAGAAGCCGCTTAAAACCTCTTCACGGTTGTGACCGCCAACGCGCCCCAACGGGCGCGTTTTGCTTTTTGGCGATCAATTTGCCGGAACAGGCAAGAAACTGCCGCTTTAAAGATGGCTCTGGCGCACGTCGCAGACTAAACTTCGTGCATGTTCGACCGCCAATCCGGTATTCACTTCGGCTGAACATCCTGAGACCTCAAGGAGGGCCGTATGACCAAAGCGATTATGATACAGGGTGCCGGATCGAATGTCGGCAAATCCGTATTGGTGGCCGGGATTTGCCGCGCGTTGGTCAAACGCGGCCATCACCCGGCACCGTTCAAGCCGCAAAATATGTCCAACAATGCCGCCGTCACCGTCGACGGTGGAGAGATCGGCCGCGCGCAAGCGCTACAAGCCCTCGCCTGCGGACGGCCCGCGATCGTCGATATGAACCCGGTGCTGTTAAAGCCCGAGTCCGAGATCGGCGCGCAGGTGGTGGTTCAAGGGCAACGGCTCACCACAGTAAAAGCCCGAGACTATGCGGCACTCAAACCTACCTTGATGCCACGGGTGTTAGATTCCTTTGGCCAACTGGCAAAACATGCCGATTTCATCGTGATTGAGGGTGCGGGAAGCCCAGCTGAAATCAACCTACGCTCTGGGGATATCGCCAATATGGGGTTCGCAGAAGCCGCCAATGTTCCAGTGGTCCTGATCGGCGATATCGACCGGGGTGGGGTGATCGCGCAAATGGTCGGAACATATGCGGTTTTACCGGCTAATGATCGCAACAGGATCACGGGGTTTGCAATCAATAAATTTCGCGGGGACGTGTCGCTCTTTGATGAGGGCATGACAGCCATCACCGAACAGACGGGATGGGTATCGCTTGGCGTCTTGCCATGGTTCGCCGAGGCTTGGAAGCTACCGGCGGAGGATGTGATGGATATTGCGACCCGGTCCGGTGGCGCGATCAGAATCGCCGTGCCGCGTTTGGCGCGGATTTCCAACTTCGATGATCTCGACCCGCTGGTAGCAGAGCCAAATGTGACCGTCGAAATTGTTGAACAAGGTCAACCATTGCCCGGTGACGCGTCGCTCGTAATCCTGCCCGGCAGCAAGTCCACCATAAGTGATCTGGAAAATTTTCGCGCCAATGGTTGGGATATTGATCTTCAAGCGCATCACCGCCGCGGCGGTCACATCATTGGTATTTGTGGTGGGTATCAAATGCTGGGGCGCAAGGTTCATGACCCTGACGGAATAGAAGGCGCGCCACGCTCCATCGATGGGTTGAGATATTTGGATATTGAAACCACGATGGTTCCAAAGAAAAACCTGTCATTGACCGAAGCCTACAGCGCCGAAACCAACACGCCGGTCTGCGGTTATGAAATCCATCTCGGCCAGAGCAGCGGAATCGATTGCCAAAATCCATGGCTCAAGCTCGCAGATCGTCATGAGGGGGCAATCTCCGCTGATGGCCTGGTGCGTGGATGCTATTTGCATGGCCTTTTTGCCTCTGATAGTTTTCGCGCTGAGGTCTTGACCATGCTCGGCACGCAATCGCAGCTCGCCTCCTATGACGCGGCTGTGGAGGAAACTTTGGACCGGCTCGCGGCTTTTATCGAGCAGTATTTAGATGTCGATGCGCTGATCGCCCTAGCAAGACCTGTCGCGCTGTAGGAGCCGCAGCTAATAACACCGGTTGAGCATAGCTCAAGGATCGCTATCGTCAATCATAGTCAAAACCGCGCTCGACAGCTCGTCGCGCATCGGACCGGCCAGAGCGCGGCGGAGGTTGGCAATGACCTCCAGATATTCGGGATCATGCGACAGTGGTGCTTCAGGCTTGGGCGGCTCGGGGTCCGCTGCATCGGCGCTGGCTCGATCCACATGCGTAAGCACAACCGGCTCCGAGGATGGCGGAGCAACCCGCTGGCTGGCTTGCAACACCAAAGGGGCGACCACGCCTGCACCCTGTACCGAAATTGGAGCATCAGAAATTAACTTGCGCGTGAATAGCACCAAAGCATCTGGCTCGAGTGGGTCATCCTTATGGGTCACAGCGCCTCCTTGTCATCGGGGCTTGCACATATCACGAGCCGCAGTCCGGCTCAATTTCCAGCCAAGCCTCGCAGCACGCGGTCGAGGGCTGCGCCCTGTTTGCTTTTGGTGCGCGGTGCCGACTTTACCAGATTATAATATTCCGCCGGGTCATAGGTTTTTACGCCTAGATTAAGCTCTGTCGCGGTTAACCTTCCCATCGCGGCCAGCAAGCTATAGCTCGCGATCTGCTCATCGATCCGTGTTGAAATGCGGCTCACGCGCGCATCCAGCAGCTCTTGCTCAGCATTTAGCACATCCAAAGTCGTCCGTGCGCCCAAAGAGGCTTCCTCCCGGACACCGCGAAAAGCGACGCTGGCCGCTTCAATCTGCCGATCCGTCGCCCCACCCGTGGCGCGCGCAACCTCCAATACAACGAATGAATTGCGCACGGTCTGCTCGGCCTCGAGACCTGCGACATGCAAACGCGCCCGCATTGCGTCCCGTTGTGCGATCGCAGCACGGCTGGCCGATGCAATGGCACCACCGCTGTACAGTGGCCCGCTGACCGTCAAACTAAGGCTTCGGCTCACCTCTCCATCAAGATCCAGGTTAGAGACCCCAGCGCCAGCTTCGAGCCTTGGGCGATAGGCCAGCTGCGCGGCTTTCACAGCAAGCTCAGCCGCCGCGACCTCATGTTGCACGCGTTTAAGCTCCGGGTGATGGGCCCGTGCGGTGGCAATGGCAGCAGAAACATCCACTGGCAGTTCAGGCAGGCTCGAAGGGGTTACAAGGTCATCCGGTTTACGTCCCACAACCGCATGATATTCCGCCGCGGCCTTCGCCAGATCGCCTTGAGCACCTGCAAGCGACGCCCGCGCACTAGCCAAACGCGCCTCCGCTAATGCCACATCCGTGCGGGTCACCTCACCCACATCAAACCGATCTTCCGCGGCGCGCAATTCTTGCTCAATCAATTCCACATTGGCCGACCGGAGGGATACAAATTCCACCGACCGGCGGTAATTCATATGCCCCTGCACCGCCCGCAAAAGCACGTTTTGCTCAATCAACACCAACGACTGCCGGGTCGCCAAAACACTTTCCTTCAGCGCTTCCGTCTGTAAATTCGACCTGCCAAAATCATAGAGCAGCCAGTTCGCGTTCAGCCTTGTGATCAAGCTGTCGCCATTGGCCGCGTCACTGTAACTGTGGGAAAATTTTGAACTCCAGCTGATCACCGGGCGCAAAGCCGCCACAGCGTCAGCAACCTTTTCATCCGCAGCGCGTAACAAGGCGCGATTTTGTACCAATAAACCGCTGTATTCATAGGCATTGCGCAGGCTGTCGCGCAGGCTCTCGGCAGCAGCGACGCTGGGTGTGGCCAAAATCAACATGGCCGCGCAGCTTATTTCAGCAAATTTCCGTCCAAACATTTGTGCCCCCCAGGCAAAAGAATCATTTCAATTTCTAAAGTGCAAAACTGCGCTCTGCCATAAACCCTTTCAAAACTGGCGCAAAAGCATTGCAGGCAAAACGCCAGGACATCTGACCATCAGTCTTGTAGCCCACCCGAACCGCGCCCTGACCTTTTTGGCTAAAGACCGCAACAATACGGCCCCCTTCAGCCAGTTGCTCGATCAAGGCGGCTGGCATGCGCTCCACCGCCCCTTGCACGACAATCACATCAAAAGGGGCGTGTTGCGCGGCACCTTGCGCCAAGCTGCCCTGCACAACTGCGACGTTTAAACAGCCCTCAGCGGCCAAATTCGCCTCAGCCTCAGCGGCCATAGCTTCATTTTCTTCAATAGAGACAACAGCTTCCGAAAATTTTCCAATCACAGCGGAGGAATAGCCAAGACCGCAGCCGATATCCAATACCAACTCATTGCCTTGAATATCCACAGCATCGAGCATTTTGGCAAAGGTGCGCGGTTCAAGGATCACGCGGCCATGGCCCAAGTCCAAAATCGCATCCGCATAAGCGGTTTCATTTAGGTGATCTGGCACGAAAACCTCCCGCCGCACCTGAAGCATGGCTTCAATAATGGGAAATTTCGTCACATCAGCCGGTCTAATCTGCGTATCAACCATCGTTGTTCGGCGTGTCAAAAAATTAGTCATGTCAGGTATCCCTGTCGTCATCGAGTCTCGCGATTATCCCACATGCGCCAGTGCCCTGCAACGACAAGAACAGCCATCAGACAAAATCTCAGGTGAATTTCTCGATTATATTAAAGATGTCTGTTCGACAGGTAAACGCCAAGCCTCAGGCTCAGGCGATTTTGGCTGTCACGCGGGTTATGTGGCAGGGGTGTACTGGTGGGTCGTGAGAGGCTCGAACTCCCGACATCTTCGGTGTAAACGAAGCGCTCTACCAACTGAGCTAACGACCCGTTGGAGGCGATATAGATCGGGCAAGCCTGCGGGGCAAGCAGTTTTTTTCAGTTTTTTACAACTCATCATGATGGCCGGCTTTGACGCGATAAACCACCCCCTGCCCGCTCGGCAAATCTGCCAAACGATCAAGCCCCCAACCCAGCGCGCAGAGCCGCAAACACAGCGAGGTCATGCCATGTGTGATCAGAACCGCCGGTCCTGTCAGCTGGCTCAAGAATGCCGCGCAGCGTTCGTAAAGCCGCTCAGTGCCTTCCCCGCCGGGCGCCCAGTCATAGAATTGGGTTTGCCCAAGATCTTGAAGGCTAATCATTCTTTCTTGCGCAATCTCAGCACGGGTGGATCCAGCCCAAGCCCCCAAGCCAATTTCCATCAACTCCGATGAGGTTTCAATATGCGCCGCAAGACCCGCAAGGGCAATTTGCGCCGTCTTGCGCGCGCGCGCCTGGGGGCTGGTGATAAAGCGAAAACCCGTCAAATCATAGGGCTGCAACAGCTCATGCTGACGCCGTGCTTGGCGCAAGCCTTTTTCGGTTAAGGGGCTGTCGAGATGACCTTGCAACCGCCCTGTCGCATTCCACTCGGTTTGCCCGTGGCGCAGGACCAGCATTTCAGGGCAGCAGGAGGAGATGACCGAAGCCGCGGTCATAGGCAGCGCACCGCCGCCGCGATCACGCCGCAATGGGCTCTGATCGTCAAAGACGCTCCAGCTCGTCCACCGAGGCGCCTTTGGGACTCACTCAATGCGCAGTGAAGCCAGCGGCGCTGCCACGCTCTGCCGCAAGGGCGGCCGCGGCTGCATCCTCTGCCGCCTCATCCCAATCAATCGGCTCGGGGGCGGATATCAAAGCGTGTTTCAACACCTCTGACACATGGCTGACGGGAATAATTTCCAACCCATCCGTGACGCTTTCGGGCAAATCACGCAGGTCTTTCGCATTCTCGTCCGGAATCAGTACAGTTTTGATGCCTCCGCGCAGGGCCGCCAGGAGCTTTTCTTTCAATCCACCAATCGGCAACGCATTGCCGCGCAAGGTCACCTCGCCGGTCATGGCAATGTCTTTTCGCACGGGAATGCCCGTCAACACAGAGACAATCGATGTCACCATCGCCAGCCCCGCCGATGGGCCATCCTTAGGTGTTGCGCCTTCAGGCACATGCACATGGATATCCATCCGGTCAAACCGGGGCGGCTTCACCCCGATTTCGGGGGAAATGGACCGCACATAGGAGTTGGCTGCATCAATGCTCTCTTTCATCACATCGCCCAACGTCCCGGTGGTCTTCATCCGGCCTTTGCCTGGCAAGCGCAAGGCTTCGATATGCAGTAAATCGCCGCCCACGCTGGTATAGGCCAGACCAGTCACAACCCCCACCTGGTGATCGTCTTCCGCCAATCCGTAGCGATATTTCTTAACGCCGAGGTAATCGTCCAGATTTTCAACCGAAATATTGACGCTCCCCACCTCTTTCTTGACGATCTTGGTTATAGCCTTGCGGGCCAATTTGCCAATCTCACGCTCCAGATTCCGAACACCCGCCTCCCGGGTATAGGTGCGGATCATCTCTTGCAGTGCTTCAGGCTCCAAAGAGAATTCAGAGGCCTTTAACCCGTGGTTTTTCACCTGTTTTGGGATCAAATGACGATGCGCGATCTCCGCCTTTTCCTCCTCAGTGTAGCCCGCCAAGGGAATGATTTCCATGCGGTCCAGCAACGGACTGGGCATGTTATAGCTGTTGGATGTGGTCAAGAACATTACATCAGAGAGGTCATATTCGACTTCCAAATAATGGTCGACGAAGGTTGCGTTCTGCTCGGGATCCAACACCTCCAACATAGCTGAGGCCGGATCGCCCCGGAAATCTTGACCCATTTTGTCAATCTCATCCAACAGGATAAGCGGATTGGTGGTTTTGGCCTTTTTCAACGCTTGGATTATTTTACCCGGCATTGAGCCAATGTAAGTCCGGCGGTGACCGCGAATTTCGCTTTCATCCCGCACACCGCCCAAAGAGATGCGGATAAATTCGCGCCCCGTGGCCTTGGCAACAGATTTTCCAAGTGAGGTTTTCCCCACGCCGGGAGGGCCCACCAAGCACATGATAGGGCCTTTTAGTTTGCGCGAGCGCTGTTGCACTGCGAGATATTCAACAATCCGCTCCTTAACCTTCTCCAGGCCAAAGTGGTCGTCGTCCAGTGTCTTTTGTGCCTTAACAAGGTCTTTCTTGACCCGGCTGCGCAGGCCCCAAGGCAGAGACAGCATCCAATCAAGATAATTGCGCACAACGGTCGCTTCTGCTGACATTGGCGACATATTCTTGAGCTTTTTCAACTCCGCCGTCGCTTTATCAGAGGCTTCTTTGGACAATTTCGTTTCTGCAATTTTGGCTTCCAGCTCGGCCAATTCGCCTTCGCCTTCTTCCCCCTCGCCCAATTCTTTTTGAATAGCTTTCATTTGCTCATTCAAATAATATTCGCGCTGGGTCTTCTCCATTTGCGTTTTGACCCGCGACTTGATTTTTTTCTCAACTTTCAGCACGGACATTTCGCCCTGCATCAGCCCGTAGACTTTCTCCAAACGGTCTGCCACGCAGAGCAGCTCCAAAAGCTCCTGCTTTTGCTCAACCTCGACGCCAAGATGTCCAGAGGCCAGATCGGCCAACTTGCTGGAATTACGCGTCTCGGCAATGGCCGCCAGTGCCTCCTCGGGCACGTTTTTCTTGACTTTGGCATAAAGTTCAAATTCAGACGACACCGAACGTACCAAGGCTGCGACTGTTTCCTCATCACCCAACGTCTCTTCCAAAAGCCGGGCCTCGGCTTCAAAATAAGAGTCATTACCAATGAAGCGGTCAATCTGAACGCGAGCGCGGCCTTCGACCAAAACTTTGACCGTCCCATCAGGAAGTTTCAACAGCTGGAGGACATTAGCCAAAACACCGACCCGAAAAATTCCATCTTCAGACGGATCATCCTCCCCCGGGTCGCGCTGCGACGACAGCAAAATTTGCTTGTCTTGCGTCATCACTTGCTCGAGCGCGCGCACAGATTTATCGCGCCCAACAAACAGTGGCACGATAATATGTGGAAACACAACAATGTCGCGCAGCGGCAATACAGGGTAGCTTTCGGCTAAATTCAAAGTCATTCTCGTTCCTTAACTGTGGCAGGCATAGAGCGGATCCCAATCCGGCAATTCGCCCGGCCCCGGTCTTGTTATACATCTGGGGCGCAACCGCCTCAATTTCAAGACCCTAAGTAAATTGCCTGCACAATCTGGGAAGTGCAAGCAGTAGGTTTTAGGTAAGTTTAAATATTGCGCGGTCAGCAAATATCAAATCACTCATACAGACCGCTCCAAACACTCCATTTGCAGGCCTCGGCGCCTGGCGGTAGCATGAGGCAGGAATGAAAGGTGTCACAATGCGGATATTCGCCCTCGGTCTTTTTCTATTCACAGCACTGGCCGGCTGTGCGCCGCCTTTGCCCATTGCCGATTATGTCGCAGATGCCCGCAGTCCCAATGCCAAGATCACCACCCAGCCGCTGCGGTTTGATGTGATCACGGTCCGCAGCTTCCTGGCCCGCAATCGACAAGAGCGGTCTGGCGCGCGCTGTCATATCTTCACACCAGATCAGCGTCTATCCGCCGCCTTTGAAACCCCGGCACAAGTGCGTGTGCCACAGTTTAGGGGCAAGCCCACGCCAATCCACGGATATTGCCACCTGCCGGGCACTGATCTTACCGCGCGCTTCACTCAGGACGCTATCAATCAATCTGCACCGAAAGGTGAAGGGGTGCGGCTCACGCTGGCCAGAGGGGGGCCGCGCATTGGCGCTACGATTTCCCTGCGTGACCGGAGCAAAGATCGCTATGCCTATCCAGCGGCGTTGCGCGTTACATTGGCACCCTAAACGAGGCTTAGTTAAACCGGTTCAATATCACCCAAGGCCCGCTGTAAATGGAACTGACTTTCAAAACCAGCAAAATCATCCACGGCAATGGCGTCGCGCATCTGCTGCATAATTTCTTGGAAATAATGCAGGTTGTGCCAGGTTAAAAGCATGGAGCTGATGATTTCCTGACTGCGGAACACATGGTGTAAATAGGCGCGCGAATAATTGCTGCAAGCCGGACAGCCGCAGACCTCATCCAAGGGCCGCGGATCATCTTGGTGACGCGCATTTTTGATGTTAACCACACCCCGGCGGGTGAATACCTGCCCTGTGCGCCCGGACCGGCTGGGCAAAACACAATCCATCATATCAATGCCACGCTTCACGGCGCCCACGATGTCATCTGGCTTGCCAACACCCATCAAATATCGCGGCTTGTCCTCGGGAAATTGATTGGGCGCAAAGTCGAGTACCCCGAACATGGCCTTCTGCCCCTCGCCCACTGCCAGGCCGCCAACCGCATAACCTTCAAAACCAATAGCTTTAAGCGCATCGGCACTTTCACCGCGTAATTGCTCATCCAAACCGCCTTGCTGAATGCCAAATAACGCATGACCCGGGCGGTTACCGAATGCGGCACGAGAGCGCTCGGCCCATCGCATCGACATACGCATTGACCGTGCAATTTCGTCGCGTTCTGCCGGCAAAGCCGGGCATTCATCGAAACACATGACAATATCACTGCCCAAAAGCCGTTGGATCTCCATCGAGCGCTCAGGCGACAAATGATGTTGAGAGCCATCAATATGCGACTTAAAGGTCACCCCGTCTTCGCTCATCTTGCGAAGGCTGGACAGGCTCATCACCTGAAACCCGCCGCTATCTGTTAAAATTGGACGCTCCCAATTCATAAACTTATGCAGCCCGCCTAAGCGATCAATCCGCTCTGCAGTCGGGCGCAACATCAAATGATAGGTATTGCCCAGCAATATATCCGCCCCCGTTTGCCGCACGGAGCTTGGCAGCATCGCCTTTACGGTGGCCGCAGTTCCAACGGGCATAAAGGCCGGCGTTCGGATCTCGCCGCGCGGGGTATAAATGGTGCCAGCCCGGGCCTTGCCTGAGCGCGTATGCAATTGGAAGGAGAATTTTTCTGTCATGAGCCTCACATGCGCTAAACCTTATGAAGGATCAAGCGATTGCTCGAAAGATTCATGCTTTTCACCCAAAACCTAGAGCGCACGGGCCGATATTAGCATTAGCGTTCTTAATTCAGGTTATTGCTTTACCCCGGCGTCCTGCCCCTTTATACCCTATAAAAATACTCAAGGATCATGACATGTCAGACGAGTCTCCCATTGAAGGTACACCATTGATCGCGCCCTCAAGCACAGATCACCCGCTGTATGACAATATTGTCGACAGTATTCGCACTGTGTATGATCCTGAAATTCCAGTTAATATTTTCGATCTTGGCCTCATTTATACGGTAGATATCAATGAGGACTCCGAGGTGAAAATTGCCATGACCCTCACCGCTCCGGGCTGCCCGGTCGCCGGTGAAATGCCCGGTTGGGTGGCCGAGGCCGTTGAACCCTTGCCCGGCGTAAAACATGTAGATGTTGAGCTGGTTTGGGAGCCGCCTTGGGGCATGGATATGATGTCCGATGAGGCAAGGCTTGAATTGGGCTTTATGTAGGGCTCTGCGCCGTCTTAACACCGCAGCCTAGTCGCAAAGAGCGATTGCAACCTGCATGTCCCCTCTTGCAGTTCGCTTTGGCCGCTCTTAGGTTAAGAGCAGATTGAAAAGGATCAAACATGTTCGGTATTCCGGGTAAAAAAGCTGTGACCCTCACCCCTGCCGCGATTGGGCAAATCACCAAGCTCATGGCGCGCGAGGGCCATAAGGGCCTGCGTATTGGCGTGAAAAAGGGCGGCTGTGCCGGCATGGAATATACAATGGACTATGTCGATGAAATCGAAGCCCATGATGAATTGATTGAAACCGATGGCGCTCGGGTTATGATTGCTCCAATGGCGCAGATGTTCCTCTTCGGCACTGAGATTGACTATGAGACCAGCCTGTTGGAATCTGGCTTCAAATTCAAAAACCCAAATGTGGTTGATGCCTGTGGCTGCGGCGAGAGCATCAAATTCGACGAAACACTTTTCGCCAAGAAATGAGCATTTCCGACGCTGATATCGCCTTTGTGAAAGATCACTTTGCAGACGTCGGCACTCTGACAACCCGCAAAATGTTTGGTGGGTTGGCAATCTATGCGGACGGGGTCATTTTTGCACTTATCATCAGCACGGGTGCTTTGATGATCAAGGCAAAGGGCGCGCTTGCAAGCCACCTCGCCGCCCAAGGATCACAGCAATTTATTCATGACGAAAAGGCCAACAAGCGCGTCGCCATGCCCTATTGGACTCTGCCCAACGCTGCAATGGATGAGCCGGAGCGGGCCTGCGATTGGGCCAGACGCTCTTTGCTGCAAAACTCCTAAATAAATACCCACCCCGTGGAAGGATCTCCGATGCCCCAAAAAATCGCCGCTGGAAATTGGAAAATGAACGGAACGCAGGCCAGCCGATCTGAGATCCAAGCCATAGCGAAAGCCGCACAAGAGAGTCACTGCTCGACCATTCTATGCCCGCCGGCGCATTTGCTACACAGCGCGGCCAGCCTGGCTGGACCATTGGCCATCGGCGGGCAGAATTGCCACCACGCCCCGTCAGGTGCCTTCACCGGCGACATCAGCGCCGCGCAGCTGGCCGATTGCGGTGCCTCCTATGTCATCCTTGGCCACTCCGAGAGGCGCGAAGGCTATGGCGAGAGCGACAGTTTGGTGCGCGCCAAGGCCCAAGCGGCTCTCCAATCCAGGCTCACGCCCATCATCTGCCTTGGTGAGAGCCAAGAGCAACGCGCCGCAGGTCAGGCGCTTGAGGTCGTGTTGGCGCAACTGTCTGGCTCCCTGCCCGATGATGCCCAGGTCATCATTGCCTATGAGCCAATTTGGGCCATTGGAACGGGTCTTGTTCCCACTGTGGCTGAAATCACGGAAGTCCATGATGCTTTGCGCGCTCAGCTCCATGCCATCTTTGGCGCGGCCGGTCAGGACATCTCCATCCTTTATGGCGGCTCGGTCAAGCCGAGCAATGCACAAGAAATTTTTGCCATCACCCATGTGAATGGCGCATTGGTGGGAGGCGCGAGTCTCAAAGCCGAGGATTTCCTACCCATTATGCGCAGCTTGGCGGAGAGTTAAAACAGCAAGTTCATCACCACCATAGAGACGACCAAAAACAATAGGGTCATCCCCGCGCCGCAACGCATGAAATCAACCACACGATAGCCGCCCGGCCCCATAATCAGAGCGTTTACTTGATGGGTGGGGATCAAAAAAGAGTTTGAGGTTGAAATAGCGACGGTCAACGCAAAAATTGCCGGGTTGCCGCCTGCCGCAACTGCGATGGACACAGCCAAGGGCACGAGCAACACGGTGGCCCCCACATTGGACATCACCAATGTGAAAACAGTCGCCATAATCGCCACGCCCACTTGCAAGCTCCAAATCGGCCATCCCTCTAACAGCATGAGAACCTGTTGCGCAATCCAAGCCGCAGTGCCAGTGGTTTGGACCGCGACCCCGAGTGGGATCAGACTGGCCAATAGAAACACTGTGTTCCAGCTCACCGCCTCATAGGCTTCATCTATGGACAGGACACGCGACACGATCATGCCCGCCGCGCCGGTCAAAAGGCAAAGAGACAGGCGAATATCAGTCAGCAAAATCATGGCGATCCCCAGGAGAAAGAAGACCAGAGCCCAGCTCACTTTTTGCGGCCGAACCTCTTCGCGCGGATATTCAGAAGTCACAACGACGTAATCGCGGTTGCGGCTCAGTCGTGTCAGAGATTCCCACTTCGTATGCACCACCAAAGTATCACCCGCCAATAGCGGCACATGCGTGAGACGCGTCGCCGCATGATCGGGGGTTTCCACATGGCTTAAGGTTTCTTCCCCGCGGTGAATGCCGAGCAAGGACAGGCCATGGGTAGCGCGAAAGCGGATCTGCCCAGGCGTTTTGCCAATCACAGATGACCCGGGCGGGACGACGATCTCCGCAACACCTGCGCGGGTCGCTGCAAAATTGTCAGAAAAATTGTCAAGCTGTGGTAGAATTTCCAAGCCATAGATTGCGGCAAATTCTTCCACCACGCGCCGGCGGCCCAATATGGCCAAGCGGCAAGGTGCCTCAATCTGTGTCGGAGCCATAGGAGCCACCACTTGGCGACCGCGATAATCTGTGCCAATAATATAAATGTGATGCGCATCCATAATGTCAGCCAATTTATGGCCAATAAGAATATTGCCATCCGGAACTTTCACCTCAAAGATTACAGCCTTGAGCCCGTAAATAGCTTTAACGTAATCAAGCATCGATTGCGCCGAAGTGCCCTCACCTTTGCCATCTCGCCGCGGTAAAATCCAACGCCCAAAGAGCATAAAATATAAGATCCCAGTGATGATCAACGACAGACCGATCGGCGTGACATCAAAAAGCTCAAAAGGACGCATCTGCTGTTCGTCCGGCAATCCAGCATTGGCAACACCCATAAGATCATTGAGCAAAATCAGCGGCGACGATCCCACCATGGTGATCGTACCACCCAAAATGGCGCAAAACCCCATTGGCATCAAAAGCCGGGACATCGGCAATTCTGCCCGTACAGAAATGCGGCTGATCACCGGCAAAAACAGCGCAGCAGCCCCAACATTTTGCATGAAAGATGATATTATTCCGACCGAACCAGAAATGATCGGCACAATCCGGGTTTCTTTCGCCCCACCGAGTTTCAAAATATAGCCAGCGACTTTTGACATCAAACCGGTCTTATCCAACCCTGCTCCAATAATCATAACGGCAATGATAGATATCACCGCGTTCGAGGCAAAGCCGTCAAACAATCGCGAGGTATCTGCAAGATTTCCAAGGCCGGGCAGTTGACTGAGCAGACCCAGCGCCAACATGGTCAGGATTGCTGTCAAATCAATGCGGAAGGCTTCAGTGATGAACAATGTAACCGTCACAAAGAGCACCGTCAGTACAACGATCATTTCATTTGTCAGCGTCACCGGATCCATCATTATAGCCTTTAATTCGTCTACAGTATCATTTCACAATCAGTTCCGGTCCCATCATCGCATTCGGCAAGACCGTAGATATCCAAGGCACGTAGGTAATCAATATCAAGAAACCGAATAGGACCGCCAAAAAGGGCAAGGCCGCGCGCACAACGGACATCATTGGCATATTCGCTACGCCAGAGGTTACAAAGAGGTTAAGCCCCACGGGCGGGGTAATCATGCCAATCTCCATATTGACCACCATGATGATACCCAAATGGATCGGATCAATGCCCAGCTCAATCGCAATTGGAAAGACCAAGGGCGCAACGATGACCAAAAGCCCCGATGGCTCCATGAATTGCCCACCAATCAACAAGATAACATTGACGATCACCAAGAACATAATCGGTCCAAAACCTGCAGACAGCATGGCGCTGGCAATATGCTGCGGGATTTGCTCATCCGTCAACACATGCTTGAGGATCAGCGCATTGGCGATGATGAACATCAACGTCACTGTGAGTTTTCCCGACTCAAACAATGTTTTGCGGGTGTCTTTATGCACAACCGCGGCTGGCAAATAGATGATCGCTTCCATGACACCCCGGCTCATGGCCTTGGCCCCGCCTAAAAGACTGGCGCCAAATCCGGTGTCTTTCCCCTCGCGGGCCGCGCCATGCAGCGAAAACGTGAAAATAATAGCCGGTGCCACGGTGGCCGCAAAGAGAAACAACCCAGCAACAGCAGCTAAAAGCCCAGTGCCTGCAAACGCAAGCATCGACCCTGACGCGAAGCCCGATAAGCCTTGGAAAATTGAGACCATCGTCCAATAAGCAAAAATCACACCCGGCAAAGCGCCAAGCATAACGATCACAGGCCCGGCCACGCGGCTACGTTGGGCTGCAAAATGAGTCATGGCCCAGCCTGTGCCAAGGCAAACCAAAACCCAAGCAATCGCCACAGCCAGCCCCCAGCCCTCTGGATAGACCCCCGCCTTGCCGAGCGAAGCATGCAGCAAGAAGCCAATCACCGCAAAGGCTACGACCCGCAGTCCCAAACCAAAAGCGCGTTGCTCACCCTCACGCAACCAGCCCCTGCCTTGCAAAGGACCCATATCGCGATAAATCATCAAGGCTGCAAAAAACGCATAGACACAAGCCACAGCGGCGGCTTCGGTTGGGGTGAAAATACCGCCGTAAATCCCACCAAGAATGATTACGATCAGCACCAATCCAAAGGCGGCATCCAAGACTGCGGCCGCAACCTCATCCCAGCCTTGCCAGTCCCCCTTTGGCAGGTTTTTCACCCGCGCCATGATGTATATGGTAATCATTAACATGCAGCCGGCCAAAAGGCCGGGCAATACACCCGCGAGGAACATGCGGCCTACGGACACTTCCACCGCCGCCGCATAAACCACCATCACGATGGAGGGGGGAATCAAAATCCCTAAAGTACCAGCATTTGCGATCACACCAGCCGCAAAGTCTTTCGTGTACCCAACCTGATGCATGCCGGCGATAACGATGGAGCCGATCGCCACAACCGTCGCCGGTGAGGAGCCCGACAATGCCGCAAACATCATACAGGCAAAAACACCGGCAATCGCCAAGCCACCCGGCACGTGCCCGACCAGAGCCACCGAAAAGCGTATGATACGCCGCGCGACCCCACCCGTGGACATAAAGCTAGAGGCCAAAATGAAGAAAGGAATGGCCAGCAGGGTATAGTGGCCCGCCATGGCTTGAAAGAATGTCTGCGCAATGGACGCCAGCGAGGTATCGCCAAGGGCAAGCAAAAACAAGATCGACGCCATGCCGAGGCTGACCGCAATGGGCACACCGATGAGCATCAGACCAACAACAACTGCAAATAAAATTGCGACTTCCATGGGGTTAGACCTTAGCGTTAAGATGCTTAACTTCTGCCACAGCCTCTTCAACCTCATGGCTGACAATCAAGCTGGCATCTTGGCCGCGCAACAAGCGCACGAAGACTTGGACAAAGCGGAACAAGAGCAGCGCCATCCCAATCGGCAAGATAGCATAGGGAATGAAACGTGGAATTTTTTCGTAGTCATCGCCGTCATTCATAATCGGTTGGATCCAACGTAACCAATCAGGAAAGACTATATCAATAACCTCATACCATCCGCGGTAAGAGGTGCGTTTCATCTCTTCAAAGCCTGTTGGAAACCAACGGCCTGTTGTCTGAGGCAAATTGGCGAAATTAGCCCAATAATCCCAGGCCCCTTTCATCAGCAAGCCAGCATAGACAACGCAAACCGCCGCCGCGATCAGCATCAGAATGCGGCGGGTTTTCGGTGCAAAAATATTGATTAGGGCATCGACGCCCAAATGCGCGGTGACCTTCACCGCATAGCTGACACCGAAGAGCACCAACCAAGCAAACAAGAATGTTGTCGCCTCTAAACCCCAGATCAAGCCAGTGTTGAACCCATAGCGCAAAACAACATTTGCGAAGGTGATTAAAGTCATGAGGCCCAAAAGAACAGCGATGGCTGTTTCTTCAAATTCGTTGATCCAATAGCCCAATCTTGACCGTGGCATAGGGGCATTTGATGACATGTCGAGGGGTCCTATCAAGAAACATTTGGCCCGCAGATCTACGGGCCAAAGTTACGCATTTAAAAGTTTAATGCTTCGCATTAATTGCTTGGGCTGCGTCAATGTTTTCTTGACCCACATCGCCTACAAATTGATCCCAAACAGGCATCATGGCTTTGACCCATTCAGCACGCTGATCTGCTGTCAAAGTGCGAACGACACCGCCAGCATCCAAAATTGCTTTCTTGTTACTTGCATTTACAGCAGTGGACTCTGCGTTCCGTGCCGTGGTCACCTCGTCAAGAATGGTCGCCAACTGGTCACGAACGTCGGCAGGCAAGCCATCCCAGAAATCAGTAGATGTCACGACTAAATAGTCGATGATGCCATGATCTGTTTCTGTGGTGCCGTCCTGAACTTCGAAGAACTTCTTACCGTAGATGTTAGACCAAGTATTCTCTTGTCCATCTACAACGCCAGTTTGTAACGCACCATAAACCTCAGAGAAAGCCATCGGCTGAGGGGACGCACCCATCGCAGCCATTTGTGCTTTTAGAACGTCAGAGTTCTGAACACGGAATTTCAATCCATTTGCATCAGATGGCACATTCAATGGAACGTTTGCTGACATTTGCTTCATACCGTTATGCCAGAATGCTAGGCCAAGGAGGCCCCGCTTTGTCATAGATTGCTTCATCGCTTGACCAGTTTCTGAGTTTTGGAACTCATCAACCGCATTGATGTTTTTAAACATGAACGGCAGATCAAAAATGCGGAATTTCTTTGTGAACTGCTCAAACTTTGACAAGGATGGCGCGGCCATTTGAACGTCACCTTGCAACAGTGCTTCTAAAACTTGATTGTCGTTATAAAGCGTGGAGTTCGGGAATACTTCAAGGCAGGCCTTGCCGTTCATCTCATCGTTAACCCGTTGTTCAAGCAATGTGGCCGCTATGCCTTTGGGATGCTTGTCCGTGTTTGTGACGTGACTAAATTTGATGACGATCTCTCCAGCATCACAAGCGGCAAAAGTTGAGCTCGCAGAAAACGACAGTGCAACAGCGGCCGCGGCCGCAGTAAAGTATTTCATGGTATCCTCCCAATTTAACCGGTATGTCCGGAGTGAAGTTACATGTATCTCGCGGTGGCAAAAAAACAAGAAGCATTCGTTGTTTTTGACGCGGCTATTTAAATACACTCAACGCGTCTTGCCAGACTGCCCCTTTTCGGCTGTCATGACAACATGCAAGTATTCAAACAATCACCAACAAATCCCAGCTTTGTACAAAATCCCTATCCGGCCTATGACCGCGCACGCGCCATGGGAGATCTGGTATGGTGGGACGACTATCAGATGCCAGCGGCCGTCACCTACCGGGCGGTGCGCGGCCTGTTGACCAACCGCAAGTTTGGCCGCGAGGCCCTGACGGCGCCGCAATGCCCTGCCCATCTTGCCGACTGGCAAGCCAATGAGAGCCACTCGATGCTTGAGCTTGAGCCGCCGCGGCACAGCCGATTGCGCGGCTTGGTTTTACGCGCCTTTACCAGTAAAAAAGTGGCTGCCATGACACCAGAGATCATAGATACCTGCCACAGGTTAATCGATGCTTTTCCCACGCAACCTTTTGACTTCCTTAACGCCTTCGCCCGCCCTCTCCCCGTGCATATCATCGCCAAACTCTTGGGCGTGCCCACCGATCGCAGCGCAGATCTGCTCAGCTGGTCCAATGCCATGGTGGCTATGTATCAATCGAACCGCAGCTATGAAACGGAAGTCGCAGCCAACCAGGCGACGCTGGAGTTTACCGCCTTCCTCGACAGCTACATTGCCCACCGGCGCAGCGCGCCACGCGATGATCTATTGTCCGACCTTATTTCCGCCGAAGAAGCGGGCGAAAAACTCACCGGTGTGGAGTTGATCTCAACCTGTATATTGCTGCTCAACGCCGGCCATGAAGCCACGGTGCATACGCTGGGCAATGCGCTCAAAACGCTCCTGCCAAGTCCATATCGTGAGGTAACGCCGCAATTGATCGAAGAAGTCGTGCGCTTCGATCCGCCTTTGCATCTTTTCACCCGCTTTGCTTATGAGGACACCCATTGTTTTGGCTTTGACATTCACAAGGGCCAAGAGGTCGCATGCCTTTTAGCCGCAGCCAATCACGATCCCGTTTTTGTAGAAAACCCCCATGTGTTTGACCCAGGCCGAAAGATCACCGCCCATCAATCCTTCGGGGCGGGATTGCATTTTTGCGTTGGCGCGCCGCTTGCTCGGCTGGAAATATCACTCGGTTTAAAGGTGCTTTTTGACCGCTGCCCTAATTTGCACATCAGCCAAACGCCACTCTATGCCAACAGCTACCATTTCCACGGGCTCGATGCTTTGATGGTGCAGCGATAGGGCGAAGAGGCGGAAGCGCGGGGTTGACCTTTCGCCTTGTGCTGGTTTTATGCGCGCAAACTGGAGCCCTTCATGACCAAAGAAAACCTATATGTTTATGACACCACCCTAAGGGATGGTCAGCAGACGCAGGGGGTGCAATTTTCACTTGTGGAAAAACAGCAAATCGCAGCAACCTTAGACGCGCTCGGCATTGATTACATTGAAGGGGGATGGCCAGGAGCCAATCCGATCGACAGCGCCTGGTTTGACAGCCAACCCAAACTCCGAGCCACTTTTACGGCCTTTGGCATGACCAAACGCACCGGACATTCTGCCGAAAATGACGCAGCGCTCAATGCTGTGGTCAATGCCAATACAGCTGCGGTCTGCCTGGTCGGCAAAACCCATGATTTTCATGTCGAAACCGCACTTGGCATCACCTTGGATGAAAATATTGAGAACATCAGGCGCTCAATCGAGCATCTCGTCAGCCAGGGCCGGGAAGCTTTGTTTGATGCGGAACATTTCTTCGATGGCTATAAGGCCAATCCCGACTATGCACGCGCCTGCATTCAGGCAGCCTTTGCAGCAGGCGCACGTTGGATCATCCTATGCGACACCAATGGGGGCGCCTTGCCAGCCGAGGTTGGACAGATCGTGCAAGAGGTCATCGCCGCCGGGCTGCAGGGTGATCATTTGGGCATTCACACCCATAACGACACAGAAAATGCTGTCGCCAATACCCTGGCTGCCATCGATGCAGGGGTACGGCAGATTCAAGGCACACTGAACGGGTTGGGCGAGCGATGCGGCAATGCCAACCTCACCTCACTTCTGCCAATCCTCAAGCTCAAAGAGCCCTATCGGTCGAGATATGAGATCAGCGTCACCGATGCGGCTTTGCGCGACATAAAACGCGCCTCACGGGTGCTCGACGATATTCTCAACCGGATACCAGCGCCCCAGGCCCCTTTCGTCGGAGCCAGCGCATTTGTCCATAAAGCCGGCCTTCATGCCAGCGCCATCCTCAAGAACCCTGTCACCTATGAGCATATCGACCCGGCCTTGGTCGGCAATCAGCGCGACATCCCCATGTCGAACCAAGCCGGGCAATCCAATCTACGCAAACGCCTCAAAGAGGCAAATTTGATCGTCGAAAAAAACGACCCCGCATTGGGGCGTATTTTGGAATTGGTCAAAGAGCGCGAAGCACAAGGATATTCCTACGACACTGCGCAAGCCAGTTTTGAGATATTGGCACGGCGCGAATTGGGGCTCTGCCCAGATTTTTTTGAAGTCAAACGCTACAAAGTCTCAGTGGAGCGGCGGAAAAATAAATACAACCGCATGGTCTCTTTATCGGAGGCATTGGTTGTGGTGCGGATTGATGGCGAAAAGAAAATGTCTGTCAGCGAGTCGATGGATGAGCTGGGCAATGACCGGGGCCCTGTGAATGCTCTGTCGAAAGCTCTGGCCAAAGACCTTGGCCCTTATCAGGCAATGATCGATGACATGAATTTGACCGATTACAAGGTGCGCATCACCCAAGGTGGCACAGAGGCCGTCACGCGCGTGGTGATCGATTGCGAAGACAGCAAAGGGCGCAGCTGGGCCACCGTCGGCGTTTCTGCCAATATAGTGGACGCCAGCTTTGAGGCTTTGTTGGATGCGGTCAATTGGAAGTTAATTCGCGACACGGCTCCGCCGGCCTAAGGCGCATGGGCCCCCCTGTGCTGCGTGCCATATCAAACCTATCTTGCAAAAGGCTGACCTGATGACACGCTTTTTAGAAAGATCTGCTTTTTGGACAGGGGTTGTAGATGTCTTGCCCTTTATTGTCATGGTCGTGCCATTCGCCACCCTCTTTGGAGTTGTCGCCATTGAAGCGGGGTTGAGCCTGGCCCAAACCCTGAGTTTTTCCATTCTTGTCATCGCGGGCGCCTCGCAATTTGCCGCGCTGCAATTGATGCTCGATAATGCCGCCATTGGGTTCATTCTCGCTGCCGCTTTGGCGGTTAACTTACGAATGGCCATGTATTCCGCCGCTTTGGCACCCCATTTGGGTAGCGCGCCTCTGTTGCAGCGGGCCTTTATTGGGTATTTGAACTTTGATCACAGCTATGTGCTCGCTGTTGCAAAATATGAAGACCAACCCGACATGCCCCTGCCCTCACGGGTGGCT
>Ga0206125_10001144_pt1 | contig 32124 bp, 50 predicted proteins | sample Helgoland_Spring_4_FD_148598 | JGI IMG/M metagenome (GOLD analysis project Ga0206125, IMG submission 148598) | Pelagic subsurface seawater microbial communities from Kabeltonne, Helgoland, North Sea - Helgoland_Spring_Bloom_20160331_1 | ecosystem: Environmental > Aquatic > Marine > Epipelagic ... | reverse complement strand
ATTTGAAGCTGGAGGATAATATGGAAGCTGAACCAGGAAAACTTAAGGTACAAATGAAGAACCACGCAGAAGTGTATGTGGTTTGTGAACCTTCAGTACAACAGGAACTATCTGACTTCTTTTCTTTCTTTGTTCCAGGGTATGAGTACATGCCTAAGTACAAAGACTACAAAGGAAAGCGTCGCCAGGGCTACCGTAAGGGCTCGTGGGACGGCAAAATGTATTTGTATAACAGAGACACACAAACTCTTCCAGCTGGTCTGTATGGCTACCTGGAGCAGTTTGTGGCACCTCGTAACTACCAGATTGAAGTAGAACATTCAAACTACTATGGTATGCCTGGTACTAATACAGATGTACATGAAGCAGACCTGGAAGAATGGATTCGGCAACTTAAGCTCTCTACTAAGGGTGTGCCAATCATGCCCCGTGATTACCAGTTTAATGGTGTGGTCAAAGCATTAGCAGAGAAGCGTTGTATTCTGCTTTCGCCTACATCTTCTGGTAAGTCGCTAATGCTTTACCTGATTATGCGTAAGCAACTAGAAGAATCAAATAAAAAGATTCTGTTGATCGTACCTACGACTAACCTGGTGCAACAGATGTATCGTGACTTTGATGATTACTCTCAGATGAACGACTTTAATGTTGAAGGCATGTGTCACCGTATTATGGAAGGTCGACCTAAGCACAATGTTAAGCAGCGTGTATTCATTTCAACCTGGCAGTCTATCTTCCGGTTGGAGCGTGAATGGTTCCAGCAATTCGGTACGATTCTGGGTGATGAGTGTCACCACTTTACAGCCAAGTCCCTGACTGGTATTATGAATAAGGCAGCTGAGGCTGATGTTCGTATTGGTGTAACTGGTACCCTAGATGATGCTGAATGTCATAAGCTGCAATTGCAAGGACATTTCGGACGTATATATAGAGTAACAACAACAAAAGATTTGATGGACGAAGGTTCGGTTGAACAGCTCAAGATTAACACTGTTGTCTTGAAGTACCCTGAACCAGAAGCACGTGCTGTCAAGAAGATGGAATATCATGATGAGATGATGTTCTTGGCTGGCCATGAGAAGCGTAACAACTTCATTACTAACATGGCACTTGATCTTGATGGCAACACACTAATCATGTTTAGGTTTGTTGATACACACGGTAAAGTGCTTTACGATCTGCTTAAACAGAAAGCACACAAGCGACGCAAGATATTCTTTGTATCAGGTGAGACTGATGTTGATACAAGGGATCAGATTCGTGATATTGTTGAGAACGAAAAGAATGCCATTATCGTTGGCTCTCTCGGTACTTTCTCAACTGGTGTCTCGATTAACAACCTGCATAACATGATCTTTGCTGCACCATCTAAAAGTCTAATCAAAGTGTTGCAGTCTATCGGTCGTGTTCTACGTAAGTCTAAAGATGGTCAACAAGCTACAATGTATGATATTGTTGATGACTTACACTTTAGACAATATAAGAACTATAGCCTACGTCATGGTGCTGAACGCTCCAAATATTACTCTCGTGAAAAGTTTAACAACAAGATTTATGAAGTGAGTTTTAAAGATGGATGAGTTTAATTTGAAAGTAATGAAGCTGGTTTCAGGCAAAGAGATTATTGCTGATGTTGAATACAATGAACAATCAAATGTGTATGTTCTTGAATTCCCTTTGTCTGTTGCAGCTGAATTAGATGAACATGGTAAAGGTAGGCTAATTCTAGGTAGATATATATTAGCAGGTGATTACGATCATACAATGATCCTTACACCTTCTGCTGTTGAATGCATTGCAGGCGTAACACGTCAAATGCAAGAACAATATCTGGATGAACGTGCTCATTACTTTGATATGGTATTTGCACGAGATGAAGATGATGCTTTGTATGCTTACGAAGACGAAGAAGATTTTGAAGATTATACCATCTCTGATGTACCAGAAACTATTCATTAAATACTATTCTCCCCCTTCGTCGGTGAGACTCTATATTAATACCACGTAAACTCGAAACTGTAAAGCGTTATTAATACATAGCAGCCATGCTATAATAGCGCTACTCATTTACACCAATCTGTACTATATTAATAAGTATCGACCACTGAGGAATCATTATGTTTTTTGCGAAGCCACCTAAAGATAAGCTATCTGAAAATTATGTGGATAACGTAAAGTTTTCACAAGCCTGTTATGATTATGCTGTCTCCCTAAAAGAAGCAAAAGAAAACGTTACTGACGAATTACGTGTACCTACTTACATTGCCGAGTGCTTTATTAAAATCTGTAATGGTGCATCTCATCAACGAAACTTTAAGAACTACTCTTATCGTAGCGAGATGGTATCTGATGCAATTGAAAACTGTTTGCGTGCTGTCAAGAACTACAAGATTGATGCCTCAACACGAACAGGTAAGCCAAACGCCTTTGGTTACTTTACTCAAATCTGTACGTATGCTTTCTTGCGTCGTATTGCTAAAGAAAAGAAGCAAGCTGAAATTAAGCGTGCAGTTCTGAATGAGTCACAAGGTGATAACATGGTGCATGTCGACGAGAACCTTAAAGGTACTATTGCCGAGTCTGTATCTGTTGCTTACTATGACGACCTGAAACGTAAGATGAATGAATTCGCTTACGACTCATCAGGTGAACTCTTCCATAAATCTGACAAAGAAGAAACTGTGACGGATGAGAAAGATGTATCATATGAGTCCAAGACTCGTAAGTACATCCGCCGTCTTGATTCTGATCTTGAGGAATACTTTCAGTAAATGAAACTAGCAATTTTGAACGATACCCACACAGGTATCCGTAACTCAGCCGATATCTTTCTCGAGAACGCTGAGCGCTTCTACTCGGAAATCTTTTTTCCTTACCTCCTTGAAAATGGTATTAAGCAAATCTTGCACCTGGGTGACTACTACGATAACCGTAAAGTAGTTAACATCAAGGCAGTTAATCATAATCGTCATGTATTCCTGAATAAGCTGCGTGAGTATGGTATTACCATGGATATCATTCCAGGTAATCACGACGTTTATTTTAAGAATACCAATAACCTTAACTCACTCAAAGAGTTTCTGGGTCATTACATGAACGAGGTCAACATCATTGAAGACCCAACCGTTCTGCGTTATGGCAACCTGGATATTGGTTTGATCCCTTGGATTAACTCAGAGAACGAAGAACAGATGATGGAGTTCATTCAGAACTGTAAAGCACCTGTTCTTGGCGGTCACTTTGAGTTGCAAGGCTTTGACCTGATGAAAGGTCGTAAGAATGATCATGGTATGGATGCAACACCATTTGAACGGTTTGACCTGGTTCTGTCCGGTCACTATCATACCAAGTCGCAGCAAGGCGGCATTCACTATCTTGGTTCACAGATGGAATTCACTTGGTCTGATGCACATGACAAGAAATTCTTTCACGTACTAGATACTGAGTCGATTAGCTTAGAGGCTATCCACAACCCCCTCACGCTGCACCAGAGGCTTATCTACGACGACCTGAACAAGAAGTATGATTATACCAACTTACCTGATCTTACTAAGAAGTTCGTTAAGGTAATCGTACTAAACAAGTATGATGCAAAAGCTTTTGATACATTCATCGATAATATCAATGCTCAAGACATTTACGATCTAAAGGTCGCTGAGAAGTTTGATGAGTACGCTGGTTCATCCGTTGAAGATGATGCAGTTTCTCTTGAAGATACCCTGGATACCCTGGATTCTTATGTCGATGCAGTTGCCACAGACTTGTCGCGAGACCGTCTCAAATCCGACATGCGAGCATTATATACTATGGCTCTGTCTGAGGAGTTACAATAAATGATTAACTTTACCAAGGTGCGATGGAAAAACTTCGTCGCCACAGGTGATTATTTTAATGAGGTTGACCTGCAGCGTTCTAATGCGACATTGATTGTTGGCGAGAACGGTGCCGGTAAATCTACTATGCTTGATGCACTTTCCTTCGGTCTGTTTGGTAAGCCATTCCGTAATACTAATAAGCCTGAGCTGGTTAACAGCATCAATAAGAAGCAAGCTATTGTTGAAGTAGAGTTTGACATTGGCCAGCACTCTTACAAGGTAGTACGTGGTCTTAAGCCGGTTAAGTTTGAGATTTGGCGTGACGAAGTTATGATGGATCAGTCGTCGCATGCCAAAGAGTTTCAGAAGATGCTGGAACAAAATATCCTTAAGCTTAACCATAAGTCTTTCCACCAGATTGTTGTAATCGGTTCGTCATCTTTCGTACCGTTTATGCAATTGCCTGCTGCTGCTCGTCGTGAGATTATTGAAGACCTACTGGATATTAACATCTTTACTAAGATGAATGCAATCCTGCGTGATAAGTCTTCGTCAATCAAAGATCAACTGAAGGAAAACGATTCTGCTATTCGTATCATCGATAACAAGATGGGTGTACAACGGCAGTACATTGAAGACCTGAAGAAGATTAACTCTGAAGATATTGCTAAGAAGAAGCAACGCATTGCTGAGTTGGAAGACGAGCTTGACGTATATAAAGCTAAGCTTGATGGTAAGACTGCTGAACTAGAAAATGATCAGTTTGTTGAACTAGATAAGCGCGTACGTGAAGCTGGTGAACAGATGCGCAAGCTTGAACGTCTGCGCGCTTCTGTTAATGAACAGATGAAGACACTGGTTAAGCAATCAAAGTTCTTTGAAGAGAATGATACCTGTCCAACTTGTGATCAGGTTATTTCTGAAGAGATTCGTGATAGCAAGAAGTCAACACATCTTGCTGAGTCCAATGAACTGCAAGATAAGCATTCAAAGTGTAACCATGCACATGAGCAAGGTCAGGAGCACACTGATCGTCTTCGTGAAGTGCAAGCTACCATGCAAGATATTGTTGCAGACATCAAGCACTATCGTTCTACTACCGATCGTATCAATTCTGATATCCGTCGTGCTGAACAAGACATGAGTAAAGCAAACGACAATAAAGATAGTATTCTTTCTGCTAATGATGATTTGAATGATATTATCAATGAGAAGTCAACACTTGCTGATACACGTCTTGAGCTGACTGATCAACAGTCTTATAACCAAGCTATTGCTGAGATGCTCAAGGATGGTGGTATCAAGACCAAGATCATTAAGCAATACCTGCCGGTAATGAATAAGCTAATTAACCAGTACCTAAACATCCTGGACTTCTTTGTACAGTTTGAACTGAACCAGGAATTCGCTGAAACTATCCGCTCTCGTTACCGTGATAACTTTACGTACGGTTCTTTCTCTGAAGGTGAGAAGCAACGTATTGACTTGGCTCTTCTGTTTACGTGGCGTCACATTGCACGTATGAAGAACAGTGTTGCAACCAACCTCCTGGTCCTGGACGAGACGTTTGATTCTTCCTTGGATAGTGAAGGTACCGAGAACCTGATGAAGATCATGGATACCCTTGAAGATGGTACCAATGCATTCGTCATCTCTCACAAAGGTCTGGTGCTTGAGAACCGGTTCAACAATAAGATTGAGTTCTACAAGGATAAGAACTTCTCTCGTATGCGATAATAGCATGCCTTTAGCTGTTTACATTCATGTAGACATGCGCTATATTATATACATATTATGAATCACGGAGCGAACTATGTCTGATAAAAACTTCGGCATGAAATTCTCAACCGACGGCGACAAGCTCGACTGGTCTCTCTTACCATGGGATTCAGTCGAGGAAGTCCTCAAGACCCTTCACTACGGTGCAACTAAGTACGAAGCACGTAACTGGGAGAAGGGCAACTCTTACAACAAATACTATTCTGCTGCAATGCGTCATATGATGGCATGGCACATGGGTCAAGACTTCGATGAAGGCGAGTCCGAGCTTCATCACCTTGCCCAAGCATCCTTCAATCTTCTTGCACTGCTTGCTTGGCAGATGCGAGGTGTCGGCGAAGATGACCGCCCTAATTATACCAACGTCATCAACACTCCAACCGCTCAAGAACTAACTGATCGCGCCGAAGCTTACAAAGCAAAGCGCAACTCAAAAGGATAATACATAATGAAGTTTAGTGACCGTACAATCGCGCTGTTGCATAACTACTCAACTATCAATAGCAACATCGTATTCCGTCCAGGGCGCAAGCTGCGTACCATGACTGAAACTAAGAACATCTTTGCCGAGACTGTTATTGAAGAAGATATTCCTACTGTCTTTGGTCTGTACGATCTTCCCGAGTTTATGGGTGTGATGCGTCTTATTGAAGACCCTGACCTGGAAATCACTAGCACCAAGATTGTTATTCAGAATGCTGACTCACGTATTGAGTACTTCTGTTCTGACCCACACGATCTTACTGAGCCACCATTGGAAAAGAGCATTACGCTTCCTTCCACTGATATTGAATTGACCATGACGGCTGCCACGCTCAACAAACTGCGTGAAGCACAAAAGGTTCTTAAGCACAAGACTTTGCGTGTTATGCCTTCTGACATTGAAGGTAAGGTAAAGCTTGCGGTTGTTGATCCATCTGCAACCAACCAAACGACCAACTCATTTGCTATTGATGTTGATGGTTCGTTTAACAACGATGCGATTGCCACTCAACTACTTACGTGGCAGTTTGATCACCTCAAGATGGTAACCGGTGACTACACCCTGCGTGTATCTGCACCTGCCAATAGTGTCATGCTTTCGGAATTCACAAACCTCGATGATGACCTCACTTACTTTGTTGCTCTTGACAAGAACTAATATAGGATTATTTTACAATGAACGACGCTCAATATCTTGAAGCAGTGCTTCAACTCTCCCGCTCCGTTGCTGGTCTGGTAGATGCCATGGCTCAACGTGGTGCACTCAAAGGCGAAGAGCTTGCAACCGTCGGCCAGATGCGTGATAACTCTGCACGCCTGGTTGCTATGACTGAACAGAAGCAGTCTGAACTCGCAGAGGAAGAAGCATAATGCAAGATCGTTTCTTTCTCTCCATGGAAACTACTGATGACAACGGCACAGTAGTATCGTCAAACACTAGCAGCTTTACCGCCGAAGATTTGACAGAGTTGCTTGATAATATGACATACTTCCTGAACGGTTGTTCATACACATACGTTGAAGCTCTTGAAGCTGTTAAGACGTCTGATGTACAAGCTGCTTCTACTGCGCCCCAGCAGTATTCTTTTGATCTGGGTATGAATGATTTCCACCCGGACGATATTTCTTTTACGTTTGGCTCTGCTTAAACACTTTATATAATTGAGGTTTGTGAATGTCTGATAATGAAATGCTGTGGGTAGAACGTTACCGCCCACGCAAAATCTCTGAATGTATTTTGCCTGTTAAAACCAAAGAAGCTTTTGCTCAGATGGTTGAACAAGGTACAATCCAAAACATGACCCTTGCTGGTGGTCCTGGCATGGGTAAGACTACTGTAGCTCGGGCTCTTTGCGAAGAGCTCGACTACGATTACATCATTGTCAATGCGTCTGAAGACGGTAACATTGATATGCTGCGTAATCAAATCCGTCAGTTTGCTTCTACTGTCTCTATGATGGGTGGACTCAAAGTCGTTATTCTCGATGAGGCGGATTACCTTAACTCTCACTCAACCCAACCTGCTCTTCGTGGTTTCATTGAAGAATTCTCTAACAACTGTCGTTTCATTCTAACGTGTAACAACCCATCACGTATTATGGATGCAATCCTTTCTCGTTGCCCTGTCATTGACTTTGGTAGCACTAAGAAAGAACTGCAAGGCATGGCAGCTTCTATGTTTGCACGTGCAGAAGAAATCTTAGAAGAGAACGGTATCACCTATGATAAAAAAGCTATCGTCAATCTTATTATCAATTTTGCTCCTGATTGGCGCCATATTCTTGGTGAGCTTCAGCGTTATTCTCTCGCTGGTCATATCGATGACGGTATCAATACTAATCTTGGTGACGTGGCCATTGGACGCCTTGTATCGTTTCTTAAGGAAAAGAACTTCAAGGAGATGAGACGTTGGGTAGGCGAATATGCTGGTGACACTGGTCGCTTGTATCGTCAGCTCTACGATAAGATGGATGATGTTGTTGAGGCTGAGTCTATTCCTGCCCTGGTTCTGTTGCTTGGTGAGTACATGCGTTATCACTCACAAGTACAAGATCATGAGCTACACCTTGCTGCATGTTTTACTGATATCATGCGTCTGGGTCCTAAATGGAAATAATCAGTATATATACTATAAGTCAACATTCATAATGGAGAAATACAATGGCTTTTAATAATCGTTCTACATGGGTTAACTTTGTCAAGAAGCCTTACATTGATGGCACTAGTAAACCTATTATTGTTACATCTGCTGATGCAGCTAAGACACCTCTGCTCGAAGCCGATTACACTCGGCAAGACGAACAGCGTTGGGATGTACCTGATGCTGAAGCTGAAGCTGCATACCTGAACATGTCGCCTAAGGCAAGCAAGGCAAACATCAACGATGCGCTTGGTTGGTATAAAGAGATGTACCTGAAGATGCGTCATGATGCTGTTACGGAACGTAATGATTTCCGCCAGAAGCTTCATGTAACCAACAAAGAACTGGTTGCTCTTAAAGCGGGCAGCTCAAAGGGTGCTGATCCGTTTAGTGTTCCAGGTGCAGTTGATGCTCCTGCCCCACGTGGCTTTAGCTTTAACTCTGCTGTTATCGGTGCAATGGTTGCATTCGGTACGGTATTGGCTGCTATTGTAGGCATGAACTTCCTTGGTTAATATTATAGGCGGGTTTCGGCCCGCTTATTACTTTGAAAGATATATTATATAATGGGTCCATTTGATTACGTCAAAGCTATTGACAAGAAGAAAGATATCATGCAGTCCGAGCAGGATGAAAAGGTATACTCTTCGTTTTTGATTAACCGCCAATTCTCTTACTTTCAAGACAGTATTATGTTGGCTAATGAGATGAATAAGAATCATCACTTAGACAATAATATGCAATTTCACTTTTATATAAATACTGTTCGAGCCAATAAAAACCGCTTTACTAAGTGGGCTAAGCCGACTAAAGATGACGACATTGAAGTCATCAAGAAGTTCTATGGTTACAGCAATGAAAAAGCTCGTTATGCATTAACAATTCTTTCATCTGAACAGGTGGAAGAGTTACGATTGAAAGTTGAAAGACGTGGAAAACAAAAACAATAAAGAACTCGTCGACTGGTCTCCTGCGGATATGCTTGAGATTACATTGCGTGAGCCTGACGATTTCTTAAAAGTAAAAGAAACACTGACACGTATCGGTGTTGCATCTAAGCGTGAGCGGAAGCTATTCCAGTCATGTCATATCCTACATAAGCAAGGTCGGTACTTCATTGTACACTTTAAGGAACTGTTTCTCCTTGATGGCAATAAGTCGACCTTCGAACTTTCTGACGTAATGCGTCGTAACACTATTTCTCAGCTGCTTTCTGATTGGGGTCTCATCACTCTGGTCAAAACAATTGAGGATGAAGAGTGTGCACCTTTGCGCCAGATTAAGATAATCCCATTCAAAGAGAAGACCGAATGGGACCTTTGTCCTAAATATAATATCGGTAAATAACTTAAAGAGGAGCTTCGGCTCCTTTTTTACTATGCACCTTTGCGTAAATAGCATGGTATTAGGGGTGTACTTTTGGCCTTAGATGTGCTAAATATATGTATAGTGAATTGATCACTACTCCCACCACACTCCCTAATGGATATATGAAATGTTGAAGTCTTTCTTTCGTGCGATCATCCGCGGTCGCCAACGCCAAGTCAACCAAGAAGTTGCTGGTTACATTCTAACTGAATACCGCCAAACACACCCCCACCTCACACGACAGCTAATTATTGATGGCTTGAATTCAGGTCGTTCTATCCAGGAGATTGTGGGATAATATGTTAAATGCTTTTCTTAAGTACATTCGTCGCTCCACTCTTTCTCAAGAAGAACGCTATCTTTCTAAGTCAACTGACATGGCTGACTTTGAACGTCGGCAGCGTATGATCGATCGGAACCAAGCACCGTTCCAACGTATGAATCAATCAAACCTGTTTAGTAACCGTTACTAAAATGTTACACCCCCTGGAAAAAAGCTTTCAGGGGGTTTACTTTTCTCCAGAAGTGTCTATATTAATAATATAACCTCTTCACCAAAGGAGAACCAAATGTCTCTCTACTCACCAGTACAAATTGCACAAAAAGTTTCCAACAAACTTAACTTTAAAACAGCTGACCGATACGATCAGATTGCAGCAATCAAAAAAGAGATTCTCGCTATTGGTACAGTTCCTAATACACTACTAGCAACCGACAGAGAATTCATCGATGACACACTCGATATTCTCTACTACCGATATTCTTTCAACGCATAACAATTAGGGGGTTTACAAGCCCCCTTTTTTGTGGTATTATACATAATAATATTACTGACATAATGGATAACTAATGCGATTTTACACATCAGTCTCTCGCCTCGGCAGCAAGATCAAAGCACGTGGCTATGACGAAGACGGTTACCGTATTGAGCTTGAGGATACCTTTGAGCCTATCTTGTTTGTTAACTCACCCGTAGAAAGTGAATGGAAGACTATCTATGGCGGCAGCGTTAAGCCTGTCAAGTTTGAGAACATGTGGGAAGCTGGCCAGTTCATTAAGCAATACGAAGGCACACCTAACTTTCGGGTTAGTGGTAATACTAACTATGTAAGCCAATGGATGCAGCGTAACTTTGCCACTGACATTGATTACGACCCTGATCTTATTCGTATCTGGAACATTGATATTGAGGTATGGTCTGACGGCGGTTTCCCTGAACCTAACGATGCAGCCTGCCCTATTACAGCTATCACCTTCTATGATTCGAAGGAAAAGCACTACTACACGTACGCACAGCAGAAGACTTCTGGTACAAACGTTACCTATAAGCCTTCGCGTGATAATCACACTTACGTTGATTGCCCCGATGAAGAAACCCTTTTGTTCAAGTTCATTGATCAGTGGGCTGGCGCTAAGGGTCCTGACATGGTTACTGGTTGGAACATCCGGTTCTTTGATATTCCTTACATCATTAACCGTATTAAGAATATCCTCTCTGAAACTGTCATGAAGTCTATGTCCCCTTGGCGGCATGTGAATCATCGTTCTATCTTTACACGTGGTAAAGAGAATGATGTGTATGACTTGGCTGGTATTCAGATTGTTGACTACATGGATGTATTCAAGAAGTTTGCTGTATTCAAGTATGGTAACCAGGAATCTTATGCTCTCGATCACGTAGCTCAAACTGTACTGGGCGAGCGTAAGCTGTCCTACGAGGAGCACGGCAGCCTTAACAAGCTATATGTGAACGATTATCAGAAGTTCATTGACTATAACGTTAAAGACGTTGAACTGGTCCAGCGCATGGAAGATCAAGAGTCTTTCCTTGACGTTGCTATTGTATTGGCTTACAAAGGCGGTATTAACGTAGCTGACACCATGGGCACTGTTGCTATCTGGGATTCATTGATCTATCGTTACCTGACCATGAAGAAGGTTGCTGTGCCAAACGTGCGCGGTAAAGAGAAGACTGAGTTCGGTGGTGGTTACGTTAAAGAAATTAAGCCTGGTATGTACGACAACGTTGTATCGTTTGACTTGGCGTCTCTGTATCCTAACATCATTGTACAATGGAACATCTCACCTGAAACGCTTCTGGGTCGTAAAGCATCTAACGAGAATGGCCGTACGTTCAACATCGAAGATGCTCTACAAATGAAAGAGTATCATGCTGTTGAAAACCATGCAGTCACTGGTGACGGCTCGCAGTTCCGTAAAGATAAGAAAGGCTTTCTGCCAGCTATCGTAACTGATATGTACTCACAACGTAAGAAGCTGAAGAAGCTGCAGATTGAAGGTGAGAAGAAAGCCGTTAAGGATAAGTCTTACGCCTTGAAGAAAGAGATTGCCGGTTACTACAACGAGCAGATGGCCATTAAGCTTTTGATGAACTCATTGTATGGTGCAACCGGTAACAAATACTTCCGTTACTTTGATCAGCGTATCGCCGAAGGTATTACCACCTCTGGTCGTCTTGCTATTCGTTGGGCTGAGCAAGCCATGAATAAAGAGATGAGCACCGTAATGGGTAAGGAAGATGACTATGTAATTGCCATTGATACTGACTCGCTCTATGTTGACTTTGACCCGCTAGTAAAGAAGTTTAACCCTGAGAACCGTGTTGACTTTCTTTGTAAGATTGCTGATGATCACTTTCAGAAGGCACTAGCTAAATCATACGATACAATGTATCATTATGTGAATGGCATGGAGCTGCGTATGGAGATGGACCGCGAGGTTGTATCTGATCGTGCTATCTGGACTGGTGCCAAGAACTATGCAATGATTATCCGTGACAACGAAGGTATTCGCTACGAAGAACCTAAGTACAAGATCATGGGTTTGTCTGGTAAGAAAGCAACTGCTGCACAGAACGTACGTGATTCAATCATGCACATCTATCGTCTCGGTCTCGACTCAAACGAGAAAGCGGTGCAAGACTTTATCGAAGGTAAGCGTAAAGAATTCTATCAGCTGCGCCCTGAAGAGATGGCTTCTCCTCGTGGTATTAATGGTCTGAGTAAGTATGCTGACCGTTCTAATATCTACAAGAAGGGTACACTTGCACACATCCGTGCTGCCCTGGTTTACAACCATCACTTACGTGAGAAGAAACTTACTGATAAATACGCGATGGTTGAAGAAGGCGAGAAGATGCGCTTTGTTTACCTGAAGCAACCCAACAAGCTGCGCACTGATGTGATTGGCTTTGTTGATGTGCTTCCACCTGAGTTTGGTGTACATGATCACGTTGATTATGATACGGTGTTTGAGAAAGCATTCATTACACCTGTTGAGATTTACTTGGATGCAATCGGTTGGAAAGCCGTTAGTGTCCCATCACTTGAGGACTTCTTTAGCTAATGACTAATGATTTTATTGTTATCGCTGGTACATGTCAATGGGAACCAGGTTACACCAAAAAAGCATTTGAATACATTTACAATGATGCATATGACAATGGTCTGCATAACAACCTGGTTCTGAAAGCTTCTTTCGATAAAGCCAACCGTACTAATATTGATGGTGCACGAGGCTGTGGTCTTGAGTTTGTTGTCGAGAGTTTGGCTGAACAAGGTAAAGAGTATGGTGTTAAGACTCTGACTGATGTACATGAATCATTTCAGCCAGAGCTGATCAATAACCGTATTGATGTACTGCAAGTGCCTGCCTTACTTTCTCGCCAGACTGATCTGCTGTTGGCAACACGTGAGAATGCAAACTACATTAACGTTAAGATGGGACAATGGATGGGTCCAGATGATGTAGCTGGTATCCTTTCAAAGGTTGGTGATGATGAAACCGTTTGGATCACATATCGTGGTACCGCTTTTGGTTACAATCGTTTGGTTGTAGACTTCACTCAGTTCCAGATGATTAAGGATAAGCACCCTAACATCAAGATGATCTTTGATGCAACTCACTCGGTTCAGATTCCAGGTGGCAATGGCACTTCATCTGGTGGTAACCGTGATCTGGTTGATGGATTAGTATCTGCTGCAGTGGCCCAGGGCTATGTCGATGGGGTATTCCTGGAGACACATCCTGAGCCAGCAAAAGCGCAATCTGACGGTCCCAACTCCGTAACTTCGACACAATTCCGTGACATCATGTACAATATCAATATTCTAAAAGGACTACTATAATATGAGTAATGACTGGGTAAAAGACATTCACGACATGCAAACTAAGTTCGGCACTCGTGATGCAGTCGAGAAGATGGACAAAGATAAGCTTCTAGCTTTCCTCACCTTCCGACTTAAGTTCCTACAAGAAGAGCTGGACGAAACCAGACAAGCTCTTGTTGATAATGATCCTGAAGAGATTGTTGATGGTTTGATTGATCTGTGCGTTGTTGCTATTGGTACTCTGGACGCATATGGCATTGATCCTTATGATGCATGGGATGAAGTCCTGGATGCTAACATGGCCAAAGAACCTGGTATTAAAGAAGGTCGATCAAACCCCCTTGGCCTACCGGATTTGCTTAAGCCAGAAGGTTGGACTGCACCATCTCACGAAGGTAACCACGGTATCTTACCTAACTTCCTCAAAGACTAATATCTGCGACATTAATAACACAACCCCTAAAAAGATTCAACAAAAGTCTTTTTAGGGGTTTACTATTTCCAGGAAGTGACTATATTATAATTATAACAACGACACGAAAGAGACTGATCATGATGAACATTCAAATCGTATACCCTCGCGCTCTTGACGAAGCTATTGAACTGCTCGAAATGATTGACGACCTTGAAGTTCGTTCTGCACTCAAGCAAGCTGCTTGGGACAACAAGATTGAAAACGTTTCTCAGTTCGTTAAGTGGGCTGAAAGCGTAATGTTCGCTTAATCTAAAAGAAAGAAATATATCATGTCACTTACTAATGAAGCAATGGTTACCCGCTGTATGGAATACATTGCAGAACTCCGTCGTAATGCACCTGAGTGGCTCGAAGACATTGAAGGCGCTCTTGCCATGGCACGTGAACTGAATGAAGAAGAGGAAAAAAAGAATGAAGCGTAAGCAGTTTGAAGCTATTGTCCATGCCGTACGTTCCAACATGAATGACGCGAAGATGGAAGCACGTCTCTTGAAGTTTCAAGTGGCAAAAATAAACCGTATGCTCGAGGAGCATAAGAAGAATGCCTGAACAAGAAATGATTGATCTAGTAATCAATGGTGGTCTTTGGATCATGATGATTATCTTCGGTTTCGGTGTACTGATTGTTCACCCGCTTGGTTTCATTATCAACCTGGTGCGATTAAAGTTTGCCAATGCAATTGGTAGCATTCTAGCCTTTGGTATTAACCTGATCTTTATAATCGGGTGTGCTTACTGGTTGGCACAACGTGGTGCGCTTTACTTTTAATCTTAACGAATAGTTTCATTTAGGGGGTTTACAAAGCCTACCTGAAGCACTATATTATATACATAAGCAAACAACACACGAGGTTATCATGTCTTGCACTGAACATAAGTTTTACGAGCGTTACGAAGATGTTGTCATGACTGCTAAAGTTATGATTGATGCACTTGATAACGGTACGCTCCGTAATGAAGAGATGTGTCTGCACCTGATCCACGAAGCACTGCACAATGTACCATCTATCTTTTCTGGTCTTGTATCTGAGAAGACTGAAGGCATGCCACTCGCCAAGATGACTAAAGAGCACTTCTTCTCTCGTAAGAAGTCTGCTCGTAAAATCTTTGAACAGATTCGTTCAGGTAAGAGCATGTCTCGTCTGACTCGTCTTGTTATGTCTCGTGCACGTGTACACCGTGTGACTAAGCAAGAGAACCTTGACCTGATTCCTTTCCAACACAATCCTGCTTACATCACTTGGCAGTCAGAGTATGCTGCTGTAGGTATCAAGCTGGTTCCTTATGTTCGTAAAGGTTCATACACTTACATTGTTGAAGGTAAGACATATGACTCTGTTAACGAACTCGCTAATGAATATGGCATGAGCACTGCTGGTATTGTAGGTCGTTGTAACTCAAAGTCTGCCAAGTTCACTGAATGGAAGCGTGTTGCTAATGTCTAATATACATAAACTTTGACGATCTTGATGCTGGTTCGTACTTGGGTAAATACCCGCAGCTAACTATTGGTGCACTGACTCACTTAAGGAATAATTCATGAAACCTATTATTATCATTCCCGCTCGTTACAACTCAAGCCGCTTTCCAGGTAAGATGCTACATCAAATGAATGGTCAGTCCTTGATTTTCTGGACTGCATTGCAAGCAACCCTGACCGGTTATGATGTTGTTGTTGCTACTGATGATGAACGTATTGCTGAGGCAGTTCAGTCTTTGCCTTGTGATATTGTCATGACTTCCCCTGAGTGTCGTAATGGTACTGAGCGTGTTGCTGAAGCATGGGAAGCACTTGGTGATGAGTATGGTGATGAGTGGCTTGAGCAATACGACTGTGTGATCAATTGGCAAGGTGACAACCCTTTGATGCCACGTCGTTATGTTGAAGTGATGATGGAAGCACTTGAGTATGCACCACGTGACTTTGATATGATCACGCCTTATATTGAATTCAGCCATGAAGATGCAAAGGTATTGGTTGAGAAGCGTAAGCGCGATGTTGTTGGTGGTACAACTGTTGTTACTGATACATCCGGTAATGCACTGTATTTCTCTAAAGAAGTAATTCCTCATATGAAAGACATTGAGAACGTTTATTCAACGCCAATCAAATATCATGTAGGTGCGTACCTTTACAATCCTGCTGCGCTTCTGTCTTACTCGCTGATTGCTGAGACTGACCTTGAACAAGAAGAAGGTCTTGAGCAGCTACGTTTTCTGGAGGCAGGTATGCAAATTAACTGTGTACAAGTCCCTCATACTGGTGTATTATACAATGAAGTAAATAACCTGGAAGATGTTGCTCCTGTAGAAGAAGCACTAAAGAATGGTGAATATGACATTTAAGTTTACCCTATTCAAAAGCGTTTACGACAACAAGACCGATAAGTCGCAGAGCTTTGATGAATGGCAACAGTTTGAGGACCTGCTTTATGCATTGGCCAAAAAGCCAGGTGTAAAGAAAGGTCCTGATGCTGTACCATTGATCAGCCCTGCAACCTATCAGATTAATGAAACACGTCGTAACGCCAACGTAATTGAGTGGAGCAGCTGGTGTGCACTTGACGTAGATGACTATGAAGGTTCTCCTGAAGAGTTCCTCGAGTCTATCCCTTATTATTATGTGTGTTACTCCACTGCTTCCTCAACCAAAGAGAAGCCTAAGTTCCGACTGGTCTTCCCTCTATCCAATGCAGTTAAGTCAGAAGATATCAAACACTTCTGGCATGCGGTTAATAAAACGTGTCTTGACATTGGTGATGCGCAAACCAAAGACCTGAGCCGTATGTACTTTATTCCTGCTCAGTATCCTGATGCGTTTAACTTCATCTACACTCATGTGGGTCCATTCATGAACCCAACCGAATTGATGGATAAATACCCGCGCGCCACATCAAAGAACTCATGGTTACCACCTGAGTTACAAGAACAAGTAGATGCATACAACATGCAACAAAAGCGTTCTGAGTTGACTAACACAATGATTACATGGAATGGCTATTACGATTGTCCATTCTTCCCTAAAGAGTTGGCTGCTGAATACATGAGCATTCGGGATACTGGTTGGTATTCTAAGATGTATTCTATTATGATTTCTATTGCGGGCAATGCTATCTTCCGCAAGTACCCAATTACAGCCAGCCAGATTGCTGAGCTGTGTAAAGAGTTTGATCGTGCGACGGGTAACTGGTATGAGAACCGTCCACTTGATGTTGAAGCCGAGCGTGCATTGACGTACGTTCTAGCAAATGGATAGGACAATGACTTACATTAAACAAAAGATCGCAATTATCGGTGCTGGTTATGTCGGTCAGGGTATGGCAGCAGTGCTTGATCCTGGCCGTCATACTGATGCAACACGACGTGGTGAAGAAGACCTTGACCTTCGTAACATGGATGAATACGAAACTATCTTCGTTGATCCAAACCTGGATGGTGCACCTGATACCGTTGAAGAAATCATGGATCAAATCCATTGTGCAATTATCTGTGTACCAACGCCACGTGGTGAAGATGGCTCGTGTGATACCTCTATTGTTGAGAAGGTGATTGCACCGTTTCTTAAGGATGAGAACCGTATCAAGATGGTACTGATCAAGTCGACTATCGATATTGGCTTTGCACGTGATCTTGAGATGCACATGGAACTGAACAACACCATGAACATCTCGTTCTCACCTGAGTTCCTTCGTGGTCGTCATGCAATCCAGGACTCAATCAAAGAAGACAAACTGGTTATTGGCTCAATTGAAGAGTCTGTGTCTGAAGGTTGGCAGAAGCTCTTTGGATATAACGATATGGCACACATGGGCGTAACTGAAGCAGCTATTGCCAAGTACGCTGAGAATATGTTCCTTGCTACCCGTGTTACTTTCTTCAATACGTTATATGATGTTGTTGAAGGTGCATCAAAGCATTTTGATACAGAACTGGATTATAATGCTATTCGTCTTGGCTTGGCACTTGATCCTCGTATTGGTATCTCGCATTCGCAAGTACCTGGTTACGATGGTAAGCGTGGTTGGGGTGGTCACTGTCTACCAAAAGACACCTCTGCTCTTGTTAACTTTGCACGCAAGGTAGATGCACGTGCACTGATGTTCGAAGAAATTCGTTCAGTTAATACGGCACACCGTAATGAAGACCCTGATTTTGAAGAGGTAACTGAATAATGACAACTGAAATGATTCTTGCTTATGCAGCTCTGATGGCTATCTCTGCCATTGTTGGTTGGCGTATGGGACACAATCGTGGTACTACCCTGACTATTTCTAAACTGGTTGCAAATAAGTATGTTGCTTATAGCACAGATGAAATTACGGGAGAACTTAATTTGATTGAACACCCGGAGGCAAAAAATGGAGGGCAATAAGAACCTGACGTATGAAGACCTACATGAAGTTCTTCGTGAAGTCCATGCAGACCTGAAAGAAGAAATGGATTCAGGTCTGCATGATGCACCGTCTGAGTTAGCAATTGCTGGCCAGATTCTTCTGCTTAAGTTTATTGGTGCACGTCTGCGCCAACGGTTTGAAGCCACTAATATGGCTAGCACTGAATTCAATATCGCTTTGAACAAGGCTACCACGCAAAAATAGCATTGTACATTAATAGTCTATTATAGTATAAATAATCATGTTCGTTGATGAAGCGAGCGGAACGTATGCAGGACAGGGGTGCAAATCCCCTCACCTCCACCATAATAACATCCACACGGTTCGATTCCGTGGTTCGTCTGATCAACTTACCGAGTTATAGCTCGTTACTGTGGACAGTTGGATGTTATTATAATGGGGGTGAATTAGGATCGACTGGTGCGGAAAGCAAGTGGAGACAAACCGGGTGGTCTCGTAAGGACCAAACTAAAGTAAGAGCAAACAACTATGTAGCTCCTAAGGCTTACGCTCTCGTAGCATAAGTTCTGTGGGTCGGATGGGAACCTAGAAACAGAATCCCATCACCTTTCTTTCAAAATTAAATAGGATATATAATGAAAATTCTTATGATTGCTGCTGCAACTGCTGCTTCTATGATTGGCTCTGTTGCATTCGCTGATGTACAAAACATGGCACCTGCTACCAAGACCTACACTATCTGTGCCGAAGAAGCACGCTTTGGTTGGAAACTGTCTGGTACACCAGGTTCCACCTTTACTGACCATGCAGCAAACAAAGCTATTGGTCAGGTGATTGGCGATGGTAATTGTCAGTCTGGTTGGACAATGGTAACTGACATTGATCCACGCACCACGACTTCTACAGGCAGCACAGGTATGTGGTCTGCTCGTCAGGGTGCAGTGACTAGCACTGTTGCACAAGATGCTGGCCGTATCACTTCTTCCTACCAAGGTTTTGCACCTGAAGCACTTAAAGGCTTTAGCATTGCGCAAGGTGGTTATGGTGATAAGTGGCGCCTGCAGTCTTCTGACGGTAACGGCGGTGGAACCTATAAGCTGGTTCGAAAGGGTAATCACCCTTGGGCTCGCGGTACCACACATGTCTTTACTTCTCAGATGATCCAAGATCGTGATTCTCTTGGCGGTACTTCTACCAGTCCAGGCGATAAGCGTTGGGAAGACAAGCTGCGTTATGCTGCGTCCGAAGATGTAACAACTACCGATCAAGTTGTTAACTCTGGTGTAAGTGTAACACGCACCCGCGTTATGTGTCCATCCGTATATGACTACACGTTTGTTGCACCAACCGGTGAAGCTGTTGCAGTCGTTAATGGTCGCGTCTTTCCTTGTACAGTTAAGCGTTCAACTGTGAGCACGACACGAACCAATTCTCGTACTGTTGTACTTGAGCGTTCTACTGGTGACAAATACGTAACTCCACAGTAACGTAAAAGAGAGAGCCACTTCGGTGGCTCTTCAACTATCTCTATGTACAGGATTAAAAATGAAAAACATTATTATTTCTTTTATTGTAGCAATTGCTATTTCGGTACCAGTTCCGGCTTTTGCTGATCGTGCTACAACAATCAACATTGTTGGCTCTTCTACTGTTTACCCGTTTGCTTCATCTGTAGCTGAGTCCTTTGGTCAAACAACTGACTTTGCTACACCTATTATTGAGTCTACTGGTTCTGGTGGAGGCATGAAGCTGTTCTGTCAGGGTACTGGTCTTTCCACACCTGATATTACTAATGCTTCTCGTGCAATGAAATCTTCTGAAGCTGAAGCTTGCGCTGCTAACGGTGTAGACTTTGTTGAGTTTATGGTTGGCTATGATGGTATTGTTTTGGCTAATAGTATTAACGGCCCAGACTTTAACGTAACCCTTGAACAACTTGCTGTAGCTGTATCTGCTCAAGTTCCAGATGCTAATGGTAATCTGACCGAAAACCAATATGAGCGTTGGTCTGATATTGATGCATCCCTGCCCGATACGCCAATCTATGTTTTGGGTCCACCAACTTCTTCTGGCACACGTGACGCATTTGAAGAACTGGTAATACATGCGGCATATAAGGCAATGGGTTTTGATAAGGCAACATATAAGTCTATTGAAATTCGTGAAGATGGTGTATATGTTGAATCTGGTGAGAATGATTCATTGATTATTGATCAGCTGTCTAACGATCAAAATGCTGTCGGTATCTTTGGTTTCTCGTTCCTTCAGAATAATGCTGACCGTGTTAAAGGTTCTCTGATCGATAGTGTTGCACCAGAGTTTGATGCAATTGCTTCTGGTGATTATCCTGTATCTCGTTCATTGTTCTTCTACGTCAAAACTAATCACATCGGAGTAGTTGAAGGTATTGTTGAATACGTTGAAGAGTTTGTTTTTCAAGCGGAAACCGATGGAGAGCTTTCTAACGAAGGTTTGATTCCTGGTTCTGATGATGATCAAGCTGCAATGTATGAGTCTTTGGACCAGTTATAAGTAACGGTACAATGCCATTGTAGATGGGTTAGACGCCACAAAATAGTCTCGCGGGGTGCCATGGTCAGCACCCCATCTCTATATCAAGGATTAAATAATGTCGCCTAAATGGATGAAGCGGTTCATGGATATGGCAGTTCATGTATCTGAATGGTCAAAAGACCCAAGCCGTAAGATTGGCGCAGTGATCGTCGATCCAAACACAAGACAAATTCTTTCCCTCGGTTATAACGGTTTCCCACAAGGCATTGAAGATGATGCACGCTTAAATGACAAGGCAGTCAAGCGAAAATTAGTGGTTCACGCCGAGATGAATGCAGTGTATAATGCTGCTAAGAATGGAGTAAACATCGAAGGCTCCTGGATGTTCGTATCTGGTTTACCTTCATGTCATGACTGCGCTAAAGGCATCAAGCAATCAGGTATCAGTCGTATTATTAATGTTTACCCCAAACCAGGTTCTGATTGGCATGAGTCACATCAGATTGCCGTTGAGATTGTCGGTGAAGACAATATTACATATATGGAGGTGTAGATGCACTTAGCAGATGCATACAAAATTCTATTAACTGATCTGTACATCAATGGTACAGTTGAACGTAACGAACGCACTGGTGCTGATATTAAAGTGCTCGGTGGCGGTTATTCTTTCCGCATTAACTTGTTCAATAACGAACTTCCCCTTCCAACAAACCGTGCTTACTACCCACATGTTGCTGCAGCTGAAGTAGCATGGCAGTTCCTTGGTACCAAGAACCCTGAGTTTATTCTGCGTTATGCACCTAAACTCTGGTCTAAGTTTCTTGAAGACGATGAGATTAAAGCTGCTTACGGTTACCGTTGGAAAGAACACTTTAATCGTGACCAGTTGGTGCAAGCTGTATATGAGTTGGCTAACAACCCAACCAACCGACAGCTCTGGATTACTGCTTGGGACCCAGCTACTGATGGCTTAGGTTCACCCGATCAACCAATGAACATCCCTTGTCCTATCGGTTTTGCTGTCAATATCGTTGGCGGTAAGCTACACGCATCTTTGTTTATTAGGTCGTCAGATACAGTCGTAGGGCTGCCGTATGACGTCCAGGCGTACGTTCTAACCCTTAACGCTATGCGTAACATGGTAAACAAGATTAGTAACGCACCTGATATTCAAATGGGTACGTTACATGTAACCCTTGCACATGCACACTACTATATGCAAGATGATGAGATTGTTCGTGAGTCACTGCGTAACTTTGGTCGCGATGAACTATCCTATAAAGATGTGTCTGTATCTATTCCTAATATGACTATGGCACAAATTGAAGCTTGGCCCGATGTATATGTAGAATCAATGAAAATAAATGCACGTAAAGCTAAGAAGCCGGCGTTTAACCCTAAGCCTGAGGTGGTAGTATAATGAAACTGATTATGGCATGTAGCCGCGATGGTTACCTAGCAAAGTCTGCCAACGATGATATGAGTTGGACAGAAGGCGATGATAAGAAAATCTTTAAGCTCTTGACCATGGGTGAGAACATGGGCGCAGGTACTAACACCTATGAGCTAATGAAAGACCTGAACCTTAAAGGCCGTAGTTTGACCAAAATCTCTAGGTATAATGGTATCTCACTTGAAGATTTTGGTTCACGTAATAAAACACTAATCGGTGGTGCGACTGTTGCTCGAGCTGCCTTTAATCGTAATATGATTGACATTGCTTACATCTGTCGTTCATATAAAATGCTCGGTCCTGAAATGACCGACCAAGATCGTCTTGACTTTGCAATTGAAGGTGTAGGCCTGCAAGCCAAGATGAAGTATGTTGATGCGATCACGTTTGATCGTGTTGTTGTTGAAGTCTATAAGCGCAAAGGATAAAAAATGTCGTTAATGGATAAACTGAAGAAGAACACAACTGTTAAAGAGGCTGATACCCTTGATAACTCGCAGTTCTTCAAACCAAAAGATATGGCACAGACAGACGTACCTGCAATTAACATTGCACTCTCGGGTCGTCTTGATGGTGGCGTATCTCCTGGCCTCCTGGTTCTTGCTGGTCCTTCCAAGCACTTCAAGACCAACTTCTCTTTGAAGATGGCGCAGGCTTATTTGAACAAGCACGATGATGCTGTACTTCTTTTTTATGATACTGAGTTTGGTTCACCACAAGAATACTTCCAGTCGTTTGGTATTGCTCTTGATCGTGTATTCCATACGCCTGTTGATGACATTGAAGAAATGCGTCATGACCTTGCCAACCAGCTCGAGTCTATTGAGAAGGGTGATAAGGTAATCATCATCATTGACTCAATCGGTAACGCTGCTTCTCGTAAAGAGTCTGAGGATGCTGTGTCTGGTAAGTCTGCTGCTGATATGACACGTGCTAAAGTATTGAAGTCTCTGTTCCGTATTGTTACGCCTAAGCTTAAGCGTAAAGAGATTCCAATGATTGCTATTAACCACACATACAAAGAAATGTCTTTGTTCCCTAAAGACGTTGTATCTGGTGGTACTGGTATCTACTACTCTGCTAACGATATCTGGATCATTGGTCGACAGCAAGATAAAGATGGTACCGAGATTAAAGGTTACCACTTTGTAGTGAATATCGATAAGTCTCGCTTTGTTAAAGAGAAGTCAAAGATTCCTATCTCTGTATCATGGGAAGGTGGTATCCAGCAATGGTCTGGTCTGCTTGCCATGGCTCTTGAAGGTGAGTATGTTGTTAAGCCTAAGAATGGTTGGTACCAGATGGTTGACCGTGAGACCGGTGAATTGATTGGTAAGTCTTATCGTGAGAAAGAAACCATGACAGCAGACTTCTGGATTCCTATCTTGAAAGAGACTGACTTCCCTAGCTTTATTATGAAGAAGTACAAGATCGAAGACTCCGAGCTTCAGACTAATGATTACCTGGATGTTTTGGAAGGATTGAGTGGCAATGAGTGATAATGCACCTGCCATGTTGGTGGAGGGGACGGATTACCGTCTCCTTCCCTACTCAGATGACGTTTGGTCAGTATTAATTCTCGACGGCCGTTATAAAGACACGATTATGTTGTATGGTAACGTATCAATTCAAGAAAACTCGGATGATGAAGATGCGGGCGAATTGAACTTTGAGATCGAGATTGTCGAAAGTGAAGATGAACTAAGCGCCGACGATCCTGACTTCCAAAAATACTGTGGAGACATGTTAGTCTCTATCTTATCTAAAGCCTTTGAAACCGGAGAATATGAAATTGGTGAACGCGAATCTGGAGATGAAGGTTCTACAGAACCTACTGACTAATGAGCGCTTTACTCGTGAAGTAGTACCTAACCTTGAGTTAGAATACTTCACGGGTAACTCCAAAACCATCTTTGAGAGCGTAGTCCAGTTTGTCACGAAGTACAAGAAGCTTCCGACAATGGACGCGTTCCTCATTGACTTGCGCAGCAATAATAAGATTGGTGAAGAAACATTCAATCAGATTGCTAACAATGCACCAACATTGTTTGAGCGTGATGAAGTAGACTATGACTGGTTGATTGATGCTACTGAGAAGTGGTGTAAAGATCGTGCCGTCCAGAATGCACTGCTTAAGTCTGTTCTTATCTCTGAAGGTAAGGATAGCGAAATGTCTCGTGATGCTATTCCTGACATTCTACAGAAAGCTTTGTCTGTATCGTTCGATAAGTCTGTAGGTCACGATTACCTTGAAGATTGGGAAAAGCGTTGGGACTATTACAACCGCGAAGATAACCGGTTAAAGACTCACCTTGAGATGCTGAACACTATTACTAATGGTGGTTTGCGCTCCAAGTCGTTGAACGTTATTATGGCTTCGACTGGTGTAGGTAAGTCTACTATCATGGGTGACCTGGCTGCCAACCATTTGATTGATGGTAAGAACGTACTGTATATCTCAATGGAAATGAGTGAAGAAGAGATTGGTGAACGTGTTGATGCTAACCTGATGGATATCTCTACTGACCAGATTAAGACTCTGCCAAAGGATATCTATTCACGTAAAGCTATGGACCTGACCAAGCGCACAACTGGTAAGTTTATTGTTAAGGAATACCCAACTGGTGCAGCACACGCTGGTCACTTCCGTGCTCTGATTAAAGAGCTGGAGATGAAGAAAGAATTCAAACCTGACGTAATCTTTATTGACTACCTGAACATTTGTGCATCGGCTCGCATGAAGCGTACCAATGATATGTACAACTATGTTAAGTCTATTGCTGAAGAGCTACGTGGTCTTGCCCAAGAGTTTGATGTTCCTATCTGGTCTGCTACTCAGTCAAACCGTGATGGCTACAATAACTCTGACCCTGACCTCTCTAATACGTCTGAGTCTTTTGGTTTGCCCGCTACGACTGATCTGTTCCTGGTTGCTATCTCAACACCTGAGCTCGAGAACAACCGTATGATCCAGTTTAAGCAATTGAAGAACCGACATGGTGACCTGAATAAATACAACAAGTTCGTTGTCGGCATTGATCGCTCTAAGATGCGTTTGTTTGATGCACCTTCGCAAGAAGAACAAGAAACTGCTTCACAAGATAATACGCCTGTATTTGATCGTGGTGCTATTGGCGGTAACGATGATATCTTTAACCCAACAGAATGGAAACTATAGAATGAATGTTAAACTGATTGCTGCTACCGCTCCTACTATTAAGACGTATGTTGAGGGTGTGGGCAAAGAACTGACTGCTGAAGAGTTTATTGTATATACAGCACGTGTATCCAATCCGACGAACCAGCATAACCACGAGTCTGCTGACCGCTTGATTGCTTACCTGATTAAGCATAAGCATTGGTCTCCGTTTGAGATGGTAAACGTTACGATGGAAATCAATACGACACGTGATATTGCTCGTCAGATTCTTCGTCATCGTTCATTCAGTTTCCAGGAATTCTCTCAGCGGTATGCTGATGCAACTAAACTGGGCGACTTTGATATACGTGAAGCACGTTTGCAAGATGAGAAGAACCGACAGAATTCTATTGAAACATCTGACGTTGCCCTTGAAGCCTGGTGGGATGCACAACAAAAGTTTATCTCTGAACAAGTGCACCGCATTTATGCAGAAGCTATTGATAGGGGTATTGCTAAAGAGCAAGCTCGTGCTATCCTCCCTGAAGGTATGACACGCTCTACCATGTACATGAATGGAACACTGCGCTCCTGGATTCATTACATTGAACTGCGTGCTGGTATCGAAACTCAGAAAGAGCATCGTGACATTGCACGTGATGCAGCTCTTGAGATTGTTCAGGAATTCCCATTCTTGAAACCTCGTTGGAAGGAAATGGGTGTGTTGTAAAAGACACACTTACACATTTATTTGAAAAAAATGAACCCAGGCTATTTACAAATGGCCTGGGTTTTACTATATTATATACATACCAACGAACAACAGGTGACTCAAATGTATAAAGTTAATTACCACTATGAAGTCAATGGCGAAGCCAAGTCGTTTGTTTCTGACGTGTTCATGACTGTTGAAGCAGCACAAGAACACATTCTTGATGCATTTGACCGCAACGTTGAGTCTCACAATGAGCACGAAGATACCAATCTTGATGAAGGCTATTTGGCTGAAATCCATCGTGAAGTTATCGAGAGAAATTACTCGATTGAATATGTGAAGGACCTGTAAAAATGAAACGATTAATTAGCGCACTGGTCCACTCTGATGATATGCTGTGGTCCAAAGAAGAACTGTGTACCGAGTTCGGTGTTGACATTGAACTCTATGACACGTGTAAAGAGATTGCTGATCTAATCCAGCAGTCTATTGACGGAAAGCTTACATACAACGAAGTGTATGACTGGGCTAAGACCTAACCTAGGAGGATAATATGGCAGGTCGTTTGTTGAAGGTCGATGTTTACAATGATATGACGGTCTGCACTTTGTGGAGAACTGATAGACCTAACTCTCGTGTCCAGGTTCGCGGTAAGTCGAACTACACGGGAACGGGCTACGACTCTGCTGATCCGTTGGCCGTCTTCTTGGATGGATTCCCGCGTAGCTCGGGAAACTTCTCTGACTTGTGGGCATTCGTTCCAATGAGCTTGAACCCTAAGAACCCTGGTTACGCACAAGGGCGTGACTGGTTTGACAAATACTTTGATGATGGAGTTTAGTGACATAAACGTAACACCCTTAAAAGAATCTTGAAAAAGTGCATTTTAAGGGTTTACATTTTTTCGTAAGTGACTATATTATAATTATAACAACGACGAACGAAAGAGAGTTTGATATGCAAAAAGTTTGGACCGTTTGGCAGACAGTTGACTTTGATACTGATTGGGTTGTTGGCACGTACTCGACTCAAGCTAAGGCTGATGCAGCTCGTGACGCGTTCTTTGTTGATTGGTGCGCCGATCGTGATACGACTGTTGATCAGTACGTGAAGCAAAAGCAGCAAGACGATCAATGGTGGAGCACCGCAGCAGATTGTCCGTTCTTTGTCACGTCTGACGTTGCTCAGTGACATAAACGTAACACCTACAAAAGAATCTTGAAAAAGTGCATTTTGTAGGTTTACTTTTTCTGGTAAGTGACTATATTATAATTATACCAACGAACGAAAGAGATTGATCATGATTAACGCAACCACTCTTAAGACTATCCGCAGCGCTGACAAAGCTACCATCAACGCCCTGATCAAAGAAATCAAAGCACGTCAGAGCGCGATTCAAAACGAAACCGCTGACGCTTTCAGCGTCGGTCAGAACGTTTACTTCACTGCTAAGCGTGGTGAACTCGTCAAGGGTGTGATCCAAAAGATCAATAAGCAGACCATCAAGGTCAAAGCAGACAACGTTCTGTGGCGTGTATCTCCTTCCCTTCTCAGTGTAGCATAGTGACATAAACGTAACACCCTTAAAAGAATCTTGAAAAAGTGCGTTTTAGGGGTTTACTTTTTCTGGTAAGTGACTATATTATAATTATAACAACGACACGAAAAGAGACTGACAATGGCTACTCGCTGCAACATCGGCATCCGCACTGAAAACAACACCATTCTCGCTGCTTACTGTCATTGGGACGGTTACCTCGCGTACAACGGTCAAATGCTGTTTGACCACTACCAAGATGTTGAAGACATTCTTGACCTGGTTGCCCTTGGCTCTTTCTCTTCTTTGCGAGAAACTGTTGAAGAGACTGCAACCGACGAGCGCAACGTTGATGCACTCAATCAGTGGGAGCCAGAAGTAATCGCCGATAGCCCTGAATGTATTAAAAACTTCTTTAACAATACCGATCGTGAATTCCTTTATGTTTACGACGTTGAAGAAGAATGTTGGTACTACGCCGAATTCAGCGAGCTGCACCTTCTTGAGCCTGCCCTCAAGAACTTGGATTGATCTAATGAAGAAAGACACTCAATTCTATATTTACTTTGCCACCTTCATCGCATTCTTTGCGATTGGTTTCACACTCTACAATGCAGGAGTATAATATGTCTGAAATTATCTATGAAGATCGTATGGGCGATCTAGAAAACGACTTGGTTATGCGTATTGCTAATTATGATGTTTCTCGTTATGGCATGGACTTCCATACTGCCATGTACACACCTGAAGGGCGTCGTGCCGCTGCTGCAGTATTCTGGGCTGACTACTTTGAAACTGACAAGGAAATATAAGTATGAACACCTTTATCACGTCTGACCCGAAGATGTACGCCTTTGCAAACAACCTGCTGTCTGATGTGCAGAACTTCTATCACAAGAAGAAGTTTGATCAACAGCCGCGTGTGTCTTTCCAAGGCAACCGAAAAACTGATATGTATGTTGACATTAAATAGGGGCTTCTGAGCCCCTTTTCTAATATGTAAGTTTGTATAAATATATATCAGAACCAGATATATCTTATGGAAAACACAGACATGTTAACATTTACTCAGTTTGTTATCGAACATAGCGAAGAAGTCGAAGAAGAACTTTCGCCTGCCGCTCGTAAAAAGAAAGGCATGATGATGCGCCGGATGAAGGGCAAGCTCAAGCTTGGTCGGAATAAAGCTGCTCGTCGTACTGCCTCCTCTGATACCATTAAGAAGCGCGCACGTCGTTCTGCTATTGCTAACCTGACCAAGAAGTTAGGTGGTAAAGCTAAGAGCGATATGTCTGTCTCACAAAAGAAAAGCATTGAGAAGCGTGTTAAGCGTCAGGGTACACGTGTTAATACATTGGCCCGCAAAGGTCGTGCAGCTGCTCGTAAAAGGGATCGCGCATAATGGAATCGTTTAAAACATTTGCATTTATCAATGAGTCTGCTAAATCCGATAAGCACGAAAAAGACGTTGCTGATTACATTGACGCAATGGAAGACATGAAAGCTGAACGCCCAAAGGTGTCTGCTGCATATGCTGACGTTAAGATTGAAAAGGGCGGTCGTTCTACTTGGCTTGAAGTTAAGATGAACCACACAGACAACTTGTCTAACCCTCGTATCTTCTTTGACGGTCGCAAGTGGGATACAACCTACACAACACCTGCAGCTAAGTTTGCCGTTGAGCAAATCAATAAGTCGCGTCAAGCTAAAGAGTTTATGGATGCGATTGCCAAGTTCTCTGGTATCGCCAAGCCGCGTATTCCTACTAACAAAGGCGGACTGAAGCACAAGGATGCTGTTCCACTGGATGTGATGAAAGCATACTTTGCTCAACCTGGTATCAACCGTTACATTCTACATGTTGACAATGTTGACCTTGGTAAGCTGGTTACTGCTCATTATCTTGAAGGCAAAGCTGAACCTGCTCATTACATGCAAGCTGCTGATGACTTCTATATGATTGGCAACCGTAACCCACTGGACTTGCCTAAGGATATTCCTGTACTGGCTGGCAAAGGTCAGTTTAAGATTCGTATCTCTACTCGCTCGCAGTTCTATGAAGTTCAGGCTGAAATCAAGATTGACAAAATGCCTAAGTCTAACTACTCCGCCCTCCCTGGCTCAAGCAAGAAGAACCCATTCGCATGAAAACCTTTAAGAACTTTTTGACCGAAGAAAAGAACACACACATGACGCACCTTGAAGATGCTGTCATTTATGGTGGTGTCAAGGGTACACGTGAAGCAATCAATGCGCTTCGTGCCATGCGTGATATGTTGGCTGGCTCTGCTAAGTCTGGTCGCGACGTCACTGTTAAGTGGGATGGTGCACCTGCTGTCTTCGCTGGTATTGATCCACGTGATGGTGAGTTCTTTGTTGCTAAGAAGGGTTTGTTCAATAAGAACCCAATGGTATACAAATCACACGCTGATGTTGATGCAGACATTTCTAATCCTGATCTGGCCAACAAAATGAAAGTGGCTTATACTGAACTCAAGAAGCTTGGTATTAAGGGTATTGTACAGGGTGACATTATGTTCACTCAGGACGACCTGAAGACCATGAGCCATGATGGTAAGAAGTACATTAGCTTTCACCCTAACACCATTGTATATGCTGTTGAAGATGGTACTGACGCAGCTAAAGAAATCAAGAAAGCAAAGATCGGTGTTGTATGGCATACAACCTATCGTGGTTCTGACTTTGAGTCGCTCTCTGCTGACTATGGTGTAAACGTCAAAGCATTCAAGAATGTTGCTTCTGTCTGGTCGCAAGATGCTGAACTGCAAGATATGTCTGGTAAGGCGACACTGACGGCTTCTGAAACCATGGAAGTTAATAAACACCTGACCAATGCTGGTAAGCTGTTTAATAAGATTGCAAGCTCGACGCTTAAGACTCTTGAATCTGATCGCTCTTTGGCACAGACTATTGAGACTTACAACAATACATTTGTACGCGCTGGTACAGTTATTAAAGACCCAAAGAAGCATGTCGATGGTCTGATCAAATGGATCGATGCTCGCTTTGAAAAAGAGATTGATAAGCGTAAGTCTGAAAAAGGTAAGCAAGCTCAGGTTGATAAGCGTAACCAGGTTATGGCTTTCTTCTCTAAAGAGAATAAGCGCTCATTGGTGTTTTTGTTTGAATTGCAGCTGGCTATCGTATCAGCTAAGCTTCTAATCATTGCCAAGCTAAGTAAATTGAATGATATAAATACATTCATTAAGAAAGCTAATGGTTATGAAGTAACCGGTGCTGAAGGCTTTGTTGCTATCGATCGTCTCGCTGGCACGGCACTCAAACTGGTTGATCGTATGGAATTTAGTACGAATAACTTTAGCGATGAGACAATTAAAGGGTGGCAACGTGTATAAGAGTTTTCGTGAGTTTCTGGTAGAGAATACACAAGAGGCTGTAATTACATTCGGTCGGTTTAATCCTCCAACGACCGGGCATGAGAAGTTACTGGACAAGGTGGCTAAGGTTGCTGGCTCTGCCAAATACTTTATCTTTGCTTCGCAGTCGTCTGATGCGAAAAAGAATCCGCTTTCGTATGAACAAAAGATTAAGTTCATGCGCAAGATGTTCCCTAAGCATGCACGCTCTATCATGATGGATAAGAACGTAAAGAACATGCTGAATGCTGCTGTTGTGATGTATGACAAAGGCTTTACGAAATTGACCGTTGTAGTTGGTTCGGATCGTGTTTCTGAATTCAATGGACTGCTGAACAAGTACAATGGCGAGAATGCACGTCACGGCTTCTATAACTTTGAAGGCGGAATCAATGTTGTTTCTGCTGGTGAACGTGACCCTGATGCTGAAGGTGTAACCGGCATGAGCGCATCAAAGATGCGTGCTGCTGCATCTGACAATGACTTTGCTACCTTCTCTAAAGGTTTGCCCTCTAAGTTCCGTGCTGGTAAAGACCTATTCAACGCTGTACGGTCTGGTATGGGCTTGGATGAGAACACTTCTCTTCCTAAGGTACAGTTTGACCCAGTAAACGAAACACGTGAGGCGTACGTACGCGGTGAACTGTTTGAAGAAGGTCAGACGGTACGTGTAACCAATACTGGTGAACAGGGTATTGTTAAGGTCTTGGGTGCAAACTATCTGGTTATGGAAACGGCTGATTCACCCTGCAAGCGTGTATGGTTGGACAACGTTGAAGTTGTTGAAGAAGAGATTACACAGAAGCAACTGGATGAACTCGAG
>Ga0206125_10001143_pt1 | contig 32134 bp, 31 predicted proteins | sample Helgoland_Spring_4_FD_148598 | JGI IMG/M metagenome (GOLD analysis project Ga0206125, IMG submission 148598) | Pelagic subsurface seawater microbial communities from Kabeltonne, Helgoland, North Sea - Helgoland_Spring_Bloom_20160331_1 | ecosystem: Environmental > Aquatic > Marine > Epipelagic ... | reverse complement strand
TTTGTCCAGATTATATAGCACCTCTAATTACATTTAATGCAAAAAGAATTACTGTACTGCACGATTCACTTTTTTGGGATCAAAAAAATAATTACAGTGTTTTGTGGAGGGAATATTTTATTTCTCTAATTAATTTAGGTATAAATAGCAGAACTCAAATTATAACAACAAGTAATTACTCTAAAAAGAATTTAATCAAAATTTTAGGCAGTGATAAAAGTATCAGTTATGTGTATCAAAGTTTTAATTTTCACAAAACTCCATCGTCTAATTACATAACACCTAAAAATTACTTATTATACATCGGCTCGTTTGAAAAAAGAAAAGATTTAATTACTCTAGTCAAAGCATTTAAATTAGTTGATGATCCCGATTTAAAACTAGTATTGGCTGGAGCACAAATAATCAATGGTAATTCTCAGGTTTTGGATGAAATCAAAACGTTTATTGTTCAAAATAAATTAGAAAACAAAGTGATTTTACCTGGGTATGTTTCTAAAGCGGAGGCAAGCTTATTATATAAAAACGCAAGAATATATGTGTTCCCTTCATTGGATGAAGGATTTGGCATTCCTATATTAGAGGCTTTATCATTTTCTCTACCAGTTATTTGTTCTGATATTGATGTTTTCAAAGAAATTGGTGGTGATTATGTTGATTGTTTCAAAGTAGGAGACTCTATTTCATTATCCGAAAAAATAATTTCAGTATTAGATTCTGATAAGTTGAGACAAAATGATAATACTAAGCATATTAATAAATTTAGTAGAAAAAACTTCATTAAAGGTTTTGAAGAAATTATTTTAGACAGTAATGATTAGCCCTAAAAAAAGACTTTTATTACTTCATAGCTCCAATGATCTTTATGGAGCTAGTAAGATTTTTCTCCAATTAATTGATCTATTAACTAAGAATGGTTTTGATATACATGTTATAGTTCCTGAAAAAGGAATGCTTGATGATTTTTTAATTAAAAAAAATATTAAGATTGTGTATCTTGAACTAGGAGTACTCAGAAAAAAGTATTTAAACCCCTTAGGACTTATTAATAGGGCAGTTGCTATTATAAAAGCAATAGCATTTTTATCAAATTACATTAAAGACCATTCGATAGATTTAGTTTACACTAACACATCCACCATTCTTTGTGGAGGAATTGCAGCTAAACAAAATTGTATTCCTAGTTTATTTCATATTCATGAAATCCCAGCAGGAAACTGGCTCTATGAAATTTTTAGTGGAAAAATAATTAACAGAATTTCTCATAAAGTTTTAGCAGTATCAAATAGTGTTAAAAATCATTGGCTTAAAAACATTAATGAACACAAAATTGAAAGAATTTACAATGGAATTGAATATAAAAAAATTGATTCTATAATCAAACTTGAGAAAGATCAAGGTGATTTTGTAATCACTAGTGTGGCTAGGCTAATCCCTTACAAGGGACATAAGTATTTAATTGAAATCGCTGATGAGCTTATTAAAAAATCTAAAAAATTTAAGTTTTTAATTGTAGGGGATACGCTTTCAAGTTACTTGTCTTATGAAAAAAGCGTAAAACAAAAAGTTAAAGAATTAGGATTAGAAAATAATATTAAATTTTTAGGCTTTAGAAATGATGTTTCAAGTATTTTAAAACAATCAGATTTATTTATTCACCCTGCTATAGCGCCAGATCCACTTCCAACAGTATTGTTTGAGTCATTAAATAATGATTTACCAACTGTAGCTACTAATTTGGGAGGTGCAATAGAAATTTTAGATAACGGGAATAATGGATTATTGATTCCTCATAATGACCCGAAAAAAGCAGCGAGTTTAATTTATGAGTATTGTAGTAATATTAAGCTGCAAAAAAAGCATATAGAGAACAGTAAAAAGAATTTTCAAATTAATTTTAGTTCTGAATTGTTCAACAAGAATATTTTAAAAGAAGTAAATAATTTTCTTTAAATGAATAAAAAAATAAATATATCTATTATTGGAACTAGAGGCTATCCTTATGTATATAGTGGCTATGAAACTTTTGTAAAGCAGCTTAGTGAGCGTTTAGTTCTTAAAAATTGTAATGTCACGGTTTATTGTCATAAGGGACTTTTTGAAATAAGACCAAAAGAAACAAAAGGTATTAAGCTTGTGTATGTACCTACTATTGAAACAAAAATATTATCCCAACCTATTCACTCTTTTTTATCAATTATTCATGCTTGTTTTTCAAATACGGATGTGGTACTGGCGGTCAACTCAGCTAACGGTCCATTTGGATTAATCACTAAATTATTTGGAATACCTACAGCTATTAATGTTGACGGCTTGGAATGGCTAAGGCCAAAATGGAAAGGCTTGGGATCAATTTATTTTAAGTGGGCTTCTAAAATGGCAACTCTTTTTTACGATCAAATTATAAATGACTCAGATGAAATGAGAAAGGTTTATTTAAATCTTTTTAAAAGAGATTCTAAGGTTATAGCTTATGGAGCCAATATTAGAAAATCAAAGAATCCAGAACTTATAAGTAATTGGGATATTAAGAAAAGAGAATATTACTTAGTCGTAGGAAGATTAATACCTGATAATAATGCAGATTTAATTATTAATGGCTTTATAAAATCTAATTCAAAAAAGAAATTAGTAATTATTGGAGACGTCCCTTATAAAGATTGTTATGCTTCAAATTTGAAAAAAATAAAAGATGAAAGACTAGTCTTTACAGGCTATGTTAAGGATCAAGATATATTAGCTGAATTATACCACAACTGTTATGTTTATATTCACGGCCATGAGTTTGGAGGAACTAATCCGACTATGATTAAGGCTATGGCCTATGGTTCAGCTATCCTGGCTTTGGATACGGTGTTTAATCTGGAAATGCTTCAAAAAGAAAAGTATGGCTTATTTTTTAAAAAAGAACTTTCTTCAATAACTAACCTGATTGATTATTGTGAAAAAGAAAAAAGTTTAATTAATAAATTCAGGAAGGAATCTGTAAATGGAATTACTGAAAAATACGATTGGGACAGTGTAACTATACAGTACTTAGAGGTTTTTAAAACTTTAATTAGCCAAAGGAATTAAGTAGGCTAATTTTAAGGTCAAGTGAAAATTATTTACATCATTTCCTGGATGATAATATGGAGTTGCAGTATCTTCTAAATCCCACTGATAATTTAAACTTCTAGAATACATTAGATTTGAGGAGAGCCATAGATTTTTATATTTTTTTGAGAAATTTACGTGTAGATTAAAATCTTTCCAATAACGCCTTGGGTCTCTAGCTGAAGCGAAAGCCTCGTGATAAAAATCATTATCCTGGTCAATAATCTCTAGTGCTATCCCTAGTTTTTCTTTATCTCTTATTCTACTTAGTGCAAAGTAATGTGAATTGCTTCCAGGGCCTATTCCAGCGCCTAGCACTTCTCCTTCATTTGTATAGCCGTCATAAACAAAATTATGTTGATACCACGACCCTGCATTTCTTAACAATCTACTAGCGGTTTGTTCCATTTGGGTCCACTCCCATGAAAATAAAAAATTATCATTATTAATTTCAAAAATCTTTTGCATACCTACAGTTACAGCTCTACTGTGGTCAGAATCTAAAAGTAAATCTCTAATATTCTGCTTAGAATCGTTGTGATTGTAGTCCACGTAAATTTCTGCCTTAGAATCTTTCCACAACCACCTTAAAAATACGCCAGCACCTTGATCAATTTGCATCTCATAATCAACAGAAGCATCATTTTTTCTAAATAAGTTTGAAAATACTGGGAACCATGTTGGACTCCCTTTCATCCACCAATATTCTCCTTTGAATAGTGCAGAGTAAGCGTTAACCCATCTTATAAAACCCAGCGACAGTCCAGGTACCCACTTTGGAGAATAGGTAATCGTGTATCCCTGTATATATCTCCAATCATATCCTGGTGTTGCTTGATTTGTTTTTGGAACATAGAGATCAGTTCCTGCGTGTTGTCTATCAGAACCTGCAGGTAAATATCCTGAAGGTTCTAATCTTCCAGAAATTAGTTGCCACTCAAATTTTCCAATTTTAGTTTTCAAGGGTTTAGTTGTATTAAAAGTAATGTGTTTAAATCCTCTGGCATGATTACTCATCATAATGCTGTTTCTAATAGATGGTCCCCACCAAATATTTTCATTGGAGACGCCAAGGCTTATTCCTTTAAAATTTAATCTGATACTAGATTGCCCTATTAATGTTTTGCTAATACTTTTTTCACCAAAACGTTCAGGCATGTCAATACTATTCCAAAGTCTATATCTTTTTGCCCATATAACTGAATAATGGCCATTAGGCCCTTCTCCAAACCCTTCAAAATCTTGGTTTTGTGAATATAAATATTCAGGTTTTAGTTGAATAGTTAAAGGCCCTATTTCTGTATAAATTCCTGCGCTTAGTATGTGTTGATAACCACGGTTAGGTACCATGCTCCCGTTATTTCTGTTATAAGGATGGTGGCTGTTAAATTCAATATTATAATCAATTGGAAGGATTTTTATTTTTCCATTTCCTTTTAAAAAACTCCGTAATATGGGAGCGTATTTTTCTGTATCAAAAATTTCTTTCTTTATTTCTATTCCATTTTTTCCAAAATCTAATGGTTTTAAGGTAAAAGAAACATCACTTCTAAATTCTCCTAGTAGTTGTGAGGTTCTTAAATAATCTGTCAAATATGATTCGTTAAGATTAATTGTTTGTGAGGATGATAAATGAAATGTAAAAAATAAAAATAAAAAAAAATTGTATTTCATTAGTTATAGGAAATTACTCTTACTTTTAGATTATCTAGAGACCAGCTCTCATCACATTTAGATTGAACTACTCCGTCTTTGTCAATAGCGTTTGGCTGATAAAGTTCGTCATAAAAGCGTATTACAACGGCATTACCTGAATGTTTAAACCCTTTTTCAATTTTATATAAAGTTGAGTTTCCTCCAAAATAAGAATCTTTACAAATTTTAGGCAGGTCAACTATACTGTTTCCAGTTTTAGGATTATTTTCAAATGGATACATCTCAGGATAAGATTGCCTTAGGCAATAATTTGAAAAACAAGGGCTGTTAGAAAATGTGGTAACAAACCTATCACTAGAAGTGTCTTTTATTAAATCCATATTTGGATCTAGTTCCATGATCCATTTATCGGGTTTATCATTTTCAGGAAATCCATTAAAATTTCCGTCCCAAGTGCCATGAACGTATAAATCAAAAGAAATAAAAACATAGTCATGGTCCCCAGTATTTTCTAAATGCAAGGTAAAACCGTCGTTGTTAAAATCTCCTAGAACTGTAGTATTATTAAAAGTAAAAGTAGCTTTACCATCAATTTCAGTTAAGTTTCCACTCTCAAAATCGTTATCATAAATCAGCTCATCTCTAGAAATTTCAGGATAAGAACAAGAATCAATTAAAAAAAAGATAATAAAGATTTTAAGTAAATTAATTAGATGGTGTTTTTTCACAAGTTTTTAATAAGCGTTTATGCAAATTTACTATCTTTTTTACTTAACTCTTTCAAAGTTAAACTTTTAAAATAGTTGAATGTAATTTCTAGTCCTTTTTTTCTTGAAATAAGGGGTTTCCAATTTAAAATTTTCATTGCTTTAGTTATATCAGGCTTTCTTTTGGCAGGATCATTTACAGGAAGAGGTTTAAAAACTATTTTATTATCAGCGCCGCCCATAGCTATAATTTCTTTTGCAAAATCAATCAAAGATATTTCTTCAGGATTACCTAAGTTAATGGGTTTATTGTAGTTTGAATGTAAGAGTTTATAAATTCCATCAACCATGTCATCTATAAAACAAAAAGATCTGGTTTGGGAGCCGTCTCCAAACACAGTTAAGTTTTCTTGTCTTAGAACTTGACCCATAAAGGCTGGGATTGCCCTACCGTCATTAACTCTCATTCTAGAGCCGTAAGTGTTGAATATTCTTGCTATTCGAATATCTAGCCCATGAAAAGTATGATAAGCGGTGGTTAAGGCTTCTTGAAACCGCTTGGCTTCATCATAAACGCCTCTTGGCCCAACAGGATCTACATTGCCGAAATATTCCTCATGCTGCGGGTGTACTAAAGGATCACCATAAATTTCTGAGGTGGAAGCAATTAAAATACGTGCATTATTTTTTAAAGCTATTTTTAAAACGTTATCAGTCCCTAAAGACCCTACTCTTAGAGTCTTTAGTGGAATTTTCAAATAGTCAATTGGGCTGGCTGGAGATGCAAAATGCAGTATATAATCAACAGAGTCCTCTATGTTAAAATCATGGGTAATATCAATTTCCTTAAACTGAAAATCCATATTTGAATCATGGTGGAACAGATTCTTTAAATTACCTGTTATTAGGTTATCTATACCAATTACCTTGTAATTTTTAGAAAGGAAAAAATCACACAAATGTGATCCTATAAATCCAGCAGCTCCAGTGATTAAAACAGTTTTTTTCATTCGAATATAATAACCGTGAAAATAAGATTTTTTAATTATAAAAAAAATTAAGTACTTTTGTTACTTATTCTATGTTAGAATCACTTATCACATCTAAAACAAGATTGAGACTTCTTATAAAGTTTTTTTTAAATATTGCCAATAAGGGTTATTTGAACAGTCTTGCCAATGAATTTGGAGAGTCAACCAATTCCGTTAGAAAAGAATTAAATAATTTGTCTTCTGCTGGCTATTTAGAAAAGCACAACCAAAACAATAAAGTTATTTATAAGGCCAACGCTTCTCACCCACTATTTAAAACAATTCAAAAAATAGTCCATAAGCACCTAGGTATTGAAGAAATTTTAGAAACGGTTTATAATAGAATTGGAGAGGTAAAAAAAATAATGCTTCTTGGTGATTATGCTAAAGGAATAGACAGTGGGCTTATTGAAATTTTAGTTGTTGGGGATAATATTGATAAGGAGTATTTGGATGAAATATCTCCAAAAATTGAGTTAAAAATAAAAAGAAAAGTTAATTTTTTTGTTTCAAATAAGTCTTTAAAACAAAATTCATTAATTATTTTTGAAGCTTAGCATTAATCAAAATTTACATTAAATTTGTACATTAAATTGTTACTGGTTATGGCGAAGCTGTTAAATAAACAAGTTGGAAATGACAGGAATAATAGCAGGTAATTTTGATGTAATTCATCCTGGATATGTTCAGATGTTTAATGATATGAACAAGCATGTAAAAGAGATTCATGTACTACTTCATATAGATCCGTCTTTAGAAAGGCCAAAAAAAATCAAACCTTTATTTAGCGTAAAAGATAGAACAATGACTCTACTTGCATTAAAAGGAATTACAAAGGTTTCAACCTATCACAACGAGAAGCAGCTCATTAAATTAATAATTGATATTAATCCTGAAATAAGATTTTTGGGCGAGGACTACATTAATAGAACTAACTATACAGGCTATGGGTTATCTCCAAGAATTATATTCTTAAATAGAAATCACGGCTGGAGTACTACTAAATTTAAAAAATTAATTGCAGATTCTATAAAATGAAAATTAAATCTATTTGTTGTATTGGAGCTGGCTATGTAGGTGGTCCTACCATGTCAGTGATTGCACAAAAAAATCCTAATATTAAAGTTACCGTTGTCGATATTAATGAAGATCGAATAGGCGCATGGAATTCAGTAGATTTATCTAACCTCCCAATTTATGAACCAGGACTTGATAAAGTGGTCAGTGAATCTAGAGGAAGGAATTTATTTTTTTCAACCGATGTTGACAAAGCTATTTTTGATTCTGAAATGATATTTATCTCTGTTAATACCCCTACGAAAACCTATGGTGCTGGTAAGGGAATGGCAGCTGATTTAAAGTATGTAGAACTATGTGCAAGGCAGATAGCAAAAGTTTCTAAATCAGATAAAATTATTATAGAGAAATCAACTTTACCCGTTAAAACTGCAGCTGCTATAAAAAACATTCTTGATAACACTGGTTCTGGTGTTCGTTTTGATATATTATCTAATCCTGAATTTTTAGCTGAGGGAACAGCAATTAAAGATCTTGAATTTCCAGATAGAGTGCTAATTGGCGGTGAGCAAACAAAAGAAGGGGAACTTGCTGTAAATAAATTAGTTCAAATTTATTCCTCTTGGGTAGACTCATCAAAAATATTAACCACTAATTTATGGTCCTCTGAGTTATCAAAGTTAACTGCTAATGCATTTTTAGCGCAGAGAATATCCTCAATCAATTCACTCTCAGAGTTATGTGAAAAAACTGGTGCTGATGTAGATGAAGTAGCTACAGCTATTGGAATGGACTCTAGAATAGGATCAAAATTTTTAAAAACATCTGTAGGTTTCGGAGGTTCTTGTTTTCAAAAAGATATACTTAATTTAGTGTATATATGTAAATCTTTAGGGATAAATAAGGTTGCAGATTACTGGGAGCAGGTAATAATAATGAATAATCATCAACGAACTAGATTCGCTAAAAACATAGTGTCAAGTCTTTACAACACTATAGCTGGCAAAAAGATTACGATTTTAGGGTGGTCATTTAAAAAAGACACGAATGATACTAGAGAGTCTGCAGCAATATATGTAGCTGACATGTTACTTGACGAAGAAGCATATATTTATGTATATGACCCTAAAGTCAGTGCCAAACAAATACATCTCGATTTAAATAATTTAAATTCAAGAGAAAAATCCTTAAATACGAGGAATTTGAATGTAGAAGAATCTCCTTATGATGCCTCAAAAAATTCTCATGCGATAGCTATACTTACTGAATGGGATGAGTTTAGAGAGTATGATTGGGAAAAGATTTATAAATCAATGAAAAAGCCTGCATTTATTTTTGATGGTCGAAACATTCTTGATAAAACAAAACTTGAAAAAATTGGATTTATTTATAAATCAATAGGAAAAAAATAGATTAAAAATAAAAAGGTTAAATAAACAATTAAAGCAAGATTTATTGTAAAAAAAAAAATATGAAGAAAATTTTAATTACCGGAGTTTCTGGTCAAGATGGAGCATATCTTTCGAAACTAATGATTTCTAAAGGATATAAAGTTTATGGAGCATATAGGAGAACTAGTGATACTAATTTTTGGAGATTAAAATATATGGGTGTTTATGAAAATCCAAATCTTGTTTTAATTGAATTAGATTTAACTGATATTTCATCTGTGTTAAGATGTTTAGAAATATCAGACCCAGAAATGGTTTTTAATTTAGCTGCACAAAGTTTTGTTGGATACTCTTTCAATAGTCCTATTGCCACCTCTCAAATTACTGGATTGGGAGTAGTAAATGTTCTTGAAGCTATTAGAATATTTAATAAAAAAATAAAATTTTATCAAGCTTCATCCTCAGAAATGTACGGTAAAGTAAATGAAATTCCTCAATCCGAAAACACTAAATTTTATCCTAGAAGTCCGTACGGTGTAGCTAAAGTTTTTGGTCACTGGATGACTGTAAATTACAGAGAATCATACGATATGTTTGCAGTTTCTGGAATATTATTTAATCATGAATCTCCTCTGAGGGGAATTGAATTTGTAACAAGAAAAATAACTGATGGTGTTGCTAAAATTAAAAATAATACAATTGATAAAATATCTTTAGGAAATTTATATGCTCAAAGAGATTGGGGCCATGCAAAAGATTATGTTAATGGAATGTTTCTTATGCTTCAACAAGAAAATCCTGATGATTATGTTTTAGCCAGCGGAGAAACACACACAATAAAGCATTTTGTTGAACTATCTTTTAATGAAATAGGGATAGATTTAATTTGGAAAGGAAAAGGATTGGATGAATGTGGAATAGATTCAAAAACTAATAAAGTTCTTGTTGACGTAGATAAAAAATATTATCGTCCAAATGAAGTTGATTTACTTATTGGAGATCCTTCAAAAGCTAAATCTAAACTTGGCTGGAATTGCGAATACGATTTAAAAAAATTAGTTAATTCAATGATGACATACGATTTAAATTTAAATCCTTAAAAATGAAAAAAGTTTTAATTTTTGGGCTAGATAGCTTTACGGGTGTTTATTTAAAAAGACATTTAATCGAAAAGGGATACGATGTTTATGGGTCAATTTTCAGTGGATCTAAATCAAAAAAGGTTTTTATTTGCGATATTACAAACCAATATAATGTAGACTTAATTTTTGACCAAATCAATCCTGATTTTATATTTATACTTGCTGGAATTTCTAGGTCAGTCAATGAAAATCCATCTGAAGTTTACAATATAAATATTTTTGGACCACTAAACATTCTCGAATCATTAAAGAAAAAAAAAATAAATCCTACAAAAATTATTTTTTCGAGCTCAGCTTCAGTTTATGGAATTTATGATAATGAGATTTCTGAGAATCATATTAAGAATCCAATTAACCATTACGGAAATAGTAAGCTTGCTGCTGAAAATATGATTTCTAATTTTTTTGATGAGTTTAATATTATAATAACACGACCTTTTAATTATTTTGGGGCAGGGCAAAACAAATTTTTTATTATGCCTAAAATTTTAAATCATTTTAAATTTTTTGACAAAAGTAAACCTCAGGACCTTATTTTAGGTAATTTAAATGTATTTAGGGAATTTAACGATGTGTTAGATGTTGTTGACTGTTATTATCGTTTAATGAATATTAAAGGTTCCTCCATTAAAGTCAATATTTGCTCAAACAGAAAAGTATCTATATCTGATGTTTTAAAAATTGCTTCTGAATTTACAGAAAATGAAGTAAACGTAATCTCTAACAATAACTTCAAACGTAAAAATGAAATTAATAATTTACAAGGTGATGATACTTTATTATGCTCTTTAATTGGAAATAATAATTTTAAAATCTCTATTAACAAATCAATAAAAAATTATTTAAATGGTTGAAAGTAAAAAAACAATTTGTATCATTGGATTAGGATATGTTGGACTTCCTCTTGCAATTGAATTCTCAAAATTTCACCAAACGGTTGGATATGATTATAATAACGAAAGAATAAATAATTTGATTAAGGGAAATGATGTTACTAATGAAGTAGAATCAAATGTTTTATTAAACCAACTAAATAATAATTTAGAAATCACATCTGATCCTAATGAGTTAATTAATATTGATGTTTTTATTGTAACAGTTCCAACACCAGTTGATGAATTTAAAAAGCCAGATTTAAGTCCAATTATTTCTGCTACTAATCTAGTGAGTTCATTATTGAGTGAAAATAATTTTGTTATATATGAGAGTACAGTTTACCCAGGTTTAACTGAAGAAATTTGTATTCCAATCCTAGAAAAAAACTCTAATTTAAAATTAAACAAAAATTTTTATGTTGGTTATAGCCCTGAGCGTATAAACCCCGGTGATAAAGAAAAAACATTAACAAATATTATAAAAGTTACTTCTGGTTCGAATTCTTATGCTGCAAAGTATATAGATGATTTATATGGAAATATAATTACTGCTGGAACATATTGTGCTCCTTCAATTAAAGTAGCAGAGGCTGCTAAAGTTATCGAAAATTCCCAAAGAGATATAAATATCGCATTTATGAACGAATTGTCAATAATTTTCAGCAAGATGGGAATTGATACAACTGAGGTTCTTAAAGCTGCTGGTACTAAGTGGAATTTTTTAAATTTTTCACCAGGTTTAGTAGGGGGTCATTGTATAGGGGTTGATCCATACTATCTTGCTCATAAGTCTCAAGAGTTAGGATATGATCCTCAAATAATTTTAGCAGGTAGAAAAATTAATGATAGTGTTTCAAATCACGTTGTTAATGAATTTGTTAAAACCTTTTTAAGAAAAAAAATTGAAACCTCAGAATCAAATATTTTAATCATGGGATTGACCTTTAAAGAAAATTGTCCTGATACTAGAAATTCTAAGGTATTTGATATAATTAATTCATTGGAAGAGCTTAATTTCAAAAACATTCATGTATACGATCCATATGTTAAAACTGAGAATTTAAGTTCAAATAATAATATTTCTATTTTAAATAAATTAGATAATTCGGATATTTCTAAGTATAACGGAATTATAATTGCAGTCCCCCATGAAAGTTTCTCTATCTATAAAATAGAGGCAAATAATAATAATGTTATTTTTGACTTAAAAAATTTATTTAAAGGAAAAGTTGAAATAGATTTCAAATTATAAACTTAAAATAATGAAAGTATTAGTTACAGGTACAGCAGGTTTCATAGGTTTTCACCTTTGTAAAATATTAGTCGAAAATGGTATTAATGTTATTGGATTAGATATAATTAACGATTATTATGACATCAATTTAAAATATGATAGACTTAGAGAGCTTGGTATTAATGATTTTGAATCATCTAATAAGCTTATTATAAGCGAAAAGTATAATAATTTTAGTTTTATTAAATCAGATATAGCAGATTATAAACCATTAGAACAAGTTTTTAAGAATAATAACCTTGATTATGTAGTTAATTTAGCCGCTCAGGCAGGGGTAAGATATTCCTTGATAAATCCTTTTGCTTACACAAAGAGCAATATTGATGGTTTTCTTAATATTCTTGAATTATGTAAAACATATAAGATAAAGCATTTGATATATGCAAGTTCATCTAGCGTTTACGGATTAAACAAAAAAATGCCATTATCTACTAAAGATTCATGCGAGCATCCAATAAGTCTATATGCTGCTACAAAAAAATCAAACGAAATGTTAGCTCACAGTTATAGTTATCTTTTTGATTTACCTACAACTGGGTTGAGGTTTTTCACTGTTTATGGTCCTTGGGGAAGACCAGATATGGCTTTGTTTCTTTTTGCAAAGGCTATAATGAACAATAAGCCAATCGATGTATACAATCATGGTGATATGATTAGAGATTTTACTTATGTAGATGATATAGTAAAGTCTATTTTTTTATTATTGAAGAAAGATCCACCTAAAGGAAATAGAGAATGGGATAATTTGAATCCTGACCCAAGTTCATCTTCCTCACCATATAAAATTTATAATATTGGTAATTCGTTTCCTGTTTTATTAAATGATTATATTTTACAAATCGAAAAATCTCTTAATAAAAAAGCTAAAAGAAACAACATGCCTATACAGCCTGGTGATGTTACAAAAACTCACTCGGATGTAAAAGAGCTTTATGATTATATCAATTTCAAACCTGAAACTACAATTGCAAAGGGTATAAATGCATTCGTTTTATGGTATAAAAAATACTATAAGAGTGAGTAATATTTTTTTAATAACTGATTCACTAAAAAAAAATGGTTGGGGAGAATTCACATCATCTAGTGCAGTAATTCTTTCCAGGGATAAAAAAAAATCAATTTACATTATTTCACGTACAAATCATGAAAGAAGTTTCCCAAGTAATGTTAAAGTTTTAAGGCTATATAATACTTTAATTATTGATGTAATTCTTATTAATATTTATCATTTAATTTTTAAACCAATTTCAATACATTTTTGTTCAGAAAAAGTATTTGAAATATGTAAATTTTATAATCATAAAAATATTATTCAAACAATTCATGGGACTTATGGTTATTTATTTGAAAAAAAATTTAAAAAAATATCACATAAGATTAAAACTGTAACTTTTGATTCTATTTTTACTAAAAATAAATTTAAAAACTTATTTAAAAATGTAAGATCAAAGATGATATACCCACTTTCTAATTTTTATTTAGAAAATGAGCATAATGACGTTATACAGAAAAATAGAAAACATATATTATTTATTGGCAATTCAAAAAAAAGAAAAGGTTTGGAAGTGCTTTTAAAAGCTTATGAGAAAATTACAAATAGATACAACGATATTAATCTTGTTTTAGTTGGAAATTTTGACAAAAAACATTCTGAGCTATTTTCTAAAAATCAAAGAATTGAAGTTTTTTCCGGTATTAGTAATAATCATCTAATTAAACTTATTAGATCTTCAATTGTAAATGTTTTACCCTCAATAAATATTGAAATAGATAACCATCTTCATTTTGAGGGATTTGGGTTAGTTCATATTGAAAGCAATATTCTTGGTACACCAACTATTGGATCTCATGATTGTGGAAACACAGATATAATAAAAAATAATTTTAATGGATTTTTAATACATCAAAATAATGTAAATGAATTATCTGAATTTTTATATAAAATTATAGATAAACATAACAAAGATGATTATTCTTTATATAATAATAGTATTCAAATTAAAAATACATTTAATTCAATAGATTTTTACAAGAAAATAATTAATGCATATGGAATATAACTTTGACAAACTAATCCCACATAATCTAGTAAATGATAATCTTCTTAGATATGGAAACAAAAATGATGGAGGTTATATTTTTCCTGAAAATATTATAAATAATTCTAAAGTACTTGTGTCTCTAGGAATTAAAGATGACTGGACGTTTGAAAAAGATTATATTAGGGGAAATAATAAGAAAGTAGTTGCATATGATTTAGTCACTGATTCAACTTTTTTCTTTAAATGTTTTATTATTTTACTTTTGAATTTCAAAATCAAAAAATCTTTAATATATTTTTTTAAGATATTTGAATTTCCTCTTTTTTTCTACATTAAAAATAATGTTCATTATAGAAAAGTAGGAGTTTCTAATACAAAAAGAAATTTTATAACGTTACAATCCATTTTCGACACTAATAATTTAAACTCATCTATTTTTTCTATTGATATTGAAGGAGATGAGTATTCAATAATTGAAGATTTAATTAAAAATGAATCAAAAATTGATGCCTTTACCATTGAATTTCATGATATAGAAGAAAAGCTTGATTTGTTTTTTAAGTCATTAGATAAAATTTCCTCTAAATTTAAATTAGTTCATTATCATCCTAATAATAATTCTAGAATTATTTTTGAAAATAAGTTAACTGATTGTATTGAGTTAACTTTTATAAATTTGAAATATAAAACAGAAAAAAAAAATAAATTTAAAGGTCCCATTGATATCGATAAACCATGTAATCCAGAGTTCCCAGAAATTAATATTTATATAAATAAGACAGATGGCAAATAAATCTTATGCTCAAAATAATGAAGATATTCTAGTAGATAATATATTTGAAAAATTTAAAATTAATAGAACTCAATGCTCAGTAGAATTTGGTGGCTGGGATGGAATATATCTTTCTAACATTGCATATTTTAATAAAAAATACAATGACAAACTGTTATTTATTGAAGGTGATTCAAAAAGAGTTAAAGATGGAATAAATAATTATTCAGGTAATAACAATGTTTTATTCGAAAATAGTTTTGTCTCATATTCAGGAAAAAATTCTCTTGATAAAATCTTAAGTAGAAATAAAATTCCTAAAAATTTTGATATTTTAAGCATTGATATTGATGGCAATGATTATCATGTTTGGGATAGCTTAAAATCTTTTCATCCCTCAATAGTAATTATTGAGTATAACTTTACAATACCAAATGAAGTTGATTATGTTCAGGAAAAAAATTTTAAAATTAATCAAGGATCAAGTGCTAAAAGTTTATGTGATTTAGCGCAAAAAAAAGGATATACTTTAGTTGAGACTACAAAATCCAATCTAATTTTTTTGAAAAGTAAGTATTTGAAAACAAATGTTAAAAACAATTTAATTCTCAATAAATTAAGAGATGACTCTAATTTTAGAACTTATGTATTTTATGGATATGATGGAAAGATTATTTTATCAAAAAAAATAAAGATGTATTGGCAAAAGTATACAATAAATAAAACAAGATTTCAAATTATACCATCTTTCCTACGGAAATATCCCAGAGATAATTCCATTTTTTCTAACTTTTTGAGGTTTATTAATAAAAGAATCAAATGAATCAAATGAATATTTTAGTTACCAGCCCGAGTTTTATGAAAGTAGATGGGGAGCATAAAAATCTTTTGGAAACCCACTTTAAAAATATTGATTATTTTCCTGGACCTCACGATAATAATTCAATGATTAAATTTGCTAATTTATACGATGGCATTATTTGTGGTGATGACATTATTACTGATGAATTTATAAAAAAATCCGTTCCAAAATTAAAAGTTGTATCCAAATATGGAATCGGATTAGATAAAATTGACGTAAAATCACTTGAAATAAATAATATTCGATTATTTAATTGTGCCGGAGTCAATTCTTTAACAGTCGCAGAACACGCTTTAGGTTCAATAATTTCTGGATTAAGAAACACATTTTTATCTGTTATAGACACTCACAACTCTGTATGGAATCGTTTAATTGGAAGAGATTTATCGACTTCCAAAATTGGTATAATTGGTTATGGAAATGTTGGTAAAGATTTAGAAAAATTACTTATCCCTTTAGCTAATGAATTATTTATTTATGATATTAATTTAAAAGATCATAAAAAAATTAATAACTCTAATTATCTAAATGATATTAAAGAGATTTACAAAAATGCTGATGTCATCTGTCTTTGTTTATCTTTAAATAAAAACACTAGTGGTCTTATTAATGATGAGGTTGTTAATTTATTTAAAGACGAAATGATACTTATAAATGTTTCAAGAGGTGAAATAGTTAATGAAATGGCCATTTTAAATGGAATAAATAATAATAAAATTAAATACTATATTACAGATGTTTTAGAGGATGAAATTAATTTTTTAAATTCTAAACTGGTTAATAATAATAGAGTTTTCATTACACCACATATTGCTTCAAGAACAAGCGACAATATTAAAAACCAAGGCAAAATGTCTGTTGAAAATTTAATTAAAGGATTTAAAATGCTATGAAAATACTAGTTACAGGTTCAAATGGGTTTTTAGGGAAATCGTTATTAAAAATTTTAAGTTCTAATCAAAGTGTTACAACATATGCTTTAGACTTAGCTCACGATGATCGACTTAATAATATTAATTATATTGAAGCAGATATTTCAAATTTAGATTCGATTTCAAACCATTTCAAAGATATTGATGTTGTCGTACATTATGCCTCAATTGCTGATATTCATGAAGCAAGTGAAAATTCAACTAAAAGTATAACAGTAAATATTTTAGGAACTGATAATATTTTAAAATTGTGCGTAAAAAATAATATTAGAAGAATAATTTTTTCAAGTTCAATATACGTATACAGTAATCAAGGAGGAATATATAAAATCACTAAACGTACCTGTGAGGATTTAATAAAATTTTATTCAGAAAAGTATAATTTAAATTATTCAATTCTCAAACTTGGAAGTCTTTATGGTCCATACGGAAATCATTTTAATTTTATTTATAATAGTCTTGTCTCAGCGTATAAGTATAAAAAAATATCTCGACCAGGAATTGGAGATGAATTGAGAGAGTATATTCATGTAGATGATGTAAACAATTATGTAGTTAAAATTTTTGATGATTTAAATGAAGTGTCCGAAGATGTTATTTTGTCAGGTTATCAAAAACACAGAGTATCAGAGATTTTAGAAATGATAAATGAAATTATGGGAGGAAATATTGAAATTAATTATTTAAAAGACGAAAAATTTGAAGGACATTATAAATTTTCTCCTTATAATTTTGAAGTAAAAATTCCAAAAAAAATTATTCTAGATTCATATGTAGACTTAGGAAACGGAATTATTGAGTGTTTAAATAAAATTAAAAATGATGAAAATTTGTAGATTATCTCATTCAATTAATGCTCATACTCCGGTTTATGGAGGTGTAGACAAACCAATTTTTGAACAGGTTCAAAGTATTTCTAAAGGTGATTCCTGTAATGAAACTTATGTAAAGATGAAGGCTCACACATCTACTCATGTAGATTATCCTCTACATTTCGTAAAAAATGGTAAAAATGCCAATGACTGGGGTGGATTTTTTCAATATAAAAATGCTGCAGTTGTTGACTCGTATATTGATAATAATTTATTTTTCGTTAAAACTCTTCCAAAAATTAATAATTTAGAATGTTTAATTGTGAATATTCCTATCCCTTATGAGAGAGTTGATCCTGAATACTACTTAAATTCACCAGGCATGTCAATTGAGTTAACAAACCAAATTTTGAAGAAATATACTTCATTAAAAGCAATAATGATGAATAGCTTGTCTATAAGCTCAAAAAAAAATAGAGAAATTGGACGAAAAGTTCATAAGTTGTTCTTGAATAAAAATATTTTAATTTTTGAGGATCTAAATTTAAAAAATCTCAATTTAGATATTCACAAATCATGTATATTAATATCATCTCTTTTTGATGAAAAAATTGATGGATCACCAGTAGAAATTTTAGCTATTGAATATGAAAAATAAATTTAAAGAAATATATAAGCCATTTGATTTGAATCATCACAAATTCAAAACGATCTATAATTACTTGAACTGGCTGTTCAAAGATTTTAATTTTGTAGGCAAAAAAGTTCTTGATGTTGGAGGAGGAAAAGGTTTGTGTTCTTACTTTTCAATGTACAAAGGAGCCAAAAGTTGCTCAAATTTAGAACCCTTTTTAGCTGGTAGTAGTGGTGCATTTATTGACAACACTATTAACGATTTAAAAGTTAGTTATATAAATAAAACATTTCAGGATTTTGAAGCAGAATCAAAATTCGATATAATAACAATGCACGACACTATTAATCACTTGGACGAAGATGTTTACATCAAACTTGACAAAGATCATAATTCAAAAATTATTTATAATGAACTTGTACATAAGATGAATATTTTACTAAATAAAAATGGCCTGATTTTAGTCTCAGATTGTGCTAAATCTAATTTTTTTGGTGATTTAGGTTTAAAAAGTCCCTTTGCTCCATCCATTGAATGGCACTTACATCAAAATCCTAATATTCTTGTTGAGATTTTTAAAAGTAATGGGTTTGAACTAATCTCCAAAAGATGGTCTCCCTTCAAAAGGTTTGGCATATTTGGATTTTTGATTTCTAAATTTGGATTTTTGCCATCATACTTTATGCAATCCCATTTTAACTTAGTCTTTAGAAAAAAATGATTTATCATGTTTTTGATTTTGACGGAGTTATTTTGAATTCTGCATCAATTAAAGAAAATGAATTTTTCAATTTGTATAAAGACTCAAAGTATGATGATGATTTTTTTAAAATAAAATCTTACTTAGAGTTAAACCCTGGCGTTCCAAGAAAGGTAAAAATCTCTCATATTGAAAAAAATATATTAAAATCCAAGGATAGTAATTTTAATATTTCAGAAAAACTTAAATCTTTTTCAACTAATGTTTATGATAAAGTACTCGCTTCTGAATTCATTATAGGAGTTGAAAATTACTTGACAAAACTATATAAAGATCCAAATTGCTTATTGTTTGTTTCCTCCGCAACACCCGATAAGGAGTTAGTATCAATTATTAATAGCCGTAATTTAAATCATTATTTTGAAAAGGTTTATGGGTCGGATATGTCAAAACAAAGTGCTTTAAGGGAAATAATTTTCAAATATAAAACTAATGAATCGAATGTGGTTTTTTATGGAGACTCTCCAAAGGATTATATAGCTTCAAAAGATGTAAATGTAAATTTTATTGGTGTAGGAAAAGTACTTAAAAATGATGATATTAGGATAATTAAAAATTTTAGTGAATTATTATGATTAAGCAAAAAATTGGGTCATGGCTTCAACTTGGTTCTATCAAAGTTTTTGAGATTTTACAGAAATATAATTTTGACTTTCACGTGATTGATTTAGAACATGGAAGTCATAATAATTTAGAAATATTTCCCTCAGCTAATAAAACAAAAAAGAAATTATTTGTAAGAGTTTCTTGTAGAGACAGTAAATTTTACAGTTGGTTATTGGACCTTGGCTATGATGGCATAATTTTATCTGATGTGAGATCAAAAGATGAAATAGATTCTTTGATAAGTGGTTCCTTTTTTAGGCCAATTGGTTCCAGAGGAGTTGGATATTGTCCAAAAAATAATTTCGGAAAGGATATGGAGTCTTTTTTGAAAAATAAAATGAAACCAATTATTGGAATACAAATTGAGAGTTTAGAAGGTTTGTCTGTTCTTGAAAATTATTCAAATAAATATAAAAATACTATTGATTTTTATATGTTAGGTCCATACGATATTTCTAGTAGTATTGGCAAACCTGGAGAATTTGATAGTTTAGAATATTTAAAAGTAGTAGAAAGATTTAATAAAATAATTAAAAAAAATGATTTACAAAAAGGAACCCATGTTGTAAATACGAGTCAAAAAGATCTTCAAAAAGCTAAATCCGAAAAATATAATTATATAGCCTTTTCAACGGATGGAAAAATTTTAATAGATTCTTTAGAAAACATTGATTTATGAAAGTTTTAGGAATTATACCGGCAAGATTAGAGTCATCAAGAATAAAAAGAAAACCTCTCTTTAAATTAAAAGGAGTTGAATGTTTGCTGCATGTTTATTATAGAGCTATAAAAAATACTACTATTACGGATATTATTATAGCTACCGATTCTAGAGAGATTTATGAAATCGCAAGGGCCAAAGGTGCCAAAGTTATGATGACATCAGTTAATCATTTAAATCCAACCGAAAGAATGGTGGAGGTTAAAAAGAAATATAATGATTACGATTTATATGTTTTGATAAATGGCGATGAAGCCCTTTTACAGCCAATTGACATTAACATTTCTATTAACACACTTTTAAATGACAAGCATGCTATCGCATCTATGTTGTTAACTAAGTATTCCATAAAGAATTCTTACTCTGATTTTAAAATTGTAACCGATGTTAATAAACATATTTTATATATTTCTCGTTCAGATATTCCAATGAGTAAAGATGGTAAAGCTAATGAATTTTTAAAAGCATATCATTTAATGACTTTTAGACCAGAGGCTCTTGAAATTTACGATAGTTTAGATCCAACTCCATTGGAGCTTATAGTCCAACATGAACATTTAAGATTCGTTGAAAATGGATATAAAATAATAACAGAAATTGTAGATCAAAATTGTGTAAGTTTAGACGAAATGTCAGATGTGCCAATTATTGAAAATCTTCTAGAGTCTGATGAATTATTTAATGACTATAAGGATTTATGAGTTATATAAAAGACGCCAAAGAAATTACTGATTTAATTTTTAAAGAAGAAAAAATTTATTCATATAAAATTATTGAATATCCTTATTTATTGACCTTATATTCAGATGTATATAGATTTTTTTCATTAAAAAAAGTCTCGGGAACATTTAAATATTATAATTATAGTCTGTCAAAATTTAAATCTTATATAATTAATTCTCCTATATATTTTACTGCTTTTCTGTACTCTATTTTCTCTTTTTTTTTATTGCTTACAAAAAAAAGAAAAATTGCAATATGGTCTGGAGATTTTTATAATATCAAAACAAAATCTGATTTTAGATTAGGAAATCTGATTCTAGAATTGGAAAATAGTAAGATCAATTATTTTGAAATTATAAGATTAAGAAATGTAGATTACAGAACTTTTTTTTTTAACTTATTTCAAAGGAGAAGACCAGTCATTTATTATGACTGTTTAGAACCATTATTACATCTATTCAAAAAAGATTTAATTTCTATAAATATTACTAATTTTAGTAATGAAGAAAATAATTTTTTGTCAAACTTTTTTTCAAATCATACTCGAGAAAAAAACATGTTTTTTATTTTAAAGTTTATTTTCAAAAAATTAAAAGTTACAAAATTTATTCCATGGGAGGTTTCATACCGTCAAATCTATCCCTTTTTGGCCTCAAAAAATTTAAATATAGAGACTTTAGGATTTATGCATGGTTTAAGTTTTAATACTTATATGTCCTATGAGCATATCTCTTATAGCAATAAAAAATTTTCACCTGATATTTTTATTGTCTGGTCTGAATTTTGGAAAAAATATTTTAATGATCAGTCTAATAACTACTCACGTTTAGAATCTTGGGGTTATTTAAGAAATAATCACTTAAAAAATAAATTAGTTAAAAATAAAAATAAAAAGAAAAACATTCTCTTTATAACCGAACCGCTAATAGATGTTGATTCAATTTATCCTTATATAAAAAAAATTGTTTCCAATTCAAACTTTAATATAATTTTTAAGCTTAGAGATCAAAATTGCTTTTTTTATAATAAACTAATTGATAAATATCCTGAACTAACCAAAATTAAAACTAAAACTGGTTTATACAGTGAATCATTAAAAAATATTGATATTGTTATAGGATCTCACAGTACAGCTATCATTGAGTCAACAATTTTTGAAATCCCTTTTGCAGTTCTAAATACCAGAAAATGGGGAGATTATTTCGAAATTTCTAAAGATTTTCCTAATAACTTTATTTTATCACCTGATGAATTAGAAGACAAAATTAGTCTTATTTTGAATGGTAAATTTAATCACACATTATTTAAAAATAAATATTTTGGAAATAATAACAGTTTAAATAAAATTTTAGATTGGATAAAGAAAAAATAACATATTGGAGTTCATCATCTTTTCCTGGTAGCAACGCTAACATTGTAAATGTAATTTACATGAGTGATGCCATTGCTAAAAAATTTGATCTAGAATTGTTTTTGTTTTCAAATGACTCAAAAATAGATTTTTATGGTTTAAAAAAACATTTTAATCTTAAAAATTACTTTAGAGTTAAAACTGTCGGCTTGAAATATTCATTTTTCAAACTAATTAGTAAATTTTTATTCTCAAAAAAAACAGAAATTATTTATACAAGAGTTTTGATAATCGCTGTATTAGCGTCAGCTTTTAGAAAAAAAGTTTTTTTTGAATTACACAATAAACAATTTAATTTTCAGAATACTTTTCTTTTCAAATTATTATTAAGATTTAACAGAGTTAAATTAATTTTTATAACAAATGAACTGTATTTAAATTATTTAAAGTCTTATAATTTAAAAAATGTAGATCATATTATTTCACCTGATGCATCTGTTTCGCACATAAGCGACTCTTTTAAACAAAAAAAAAAGAAATCTATTTTAAATACCAATACGAAATTGAAAATTGGATATTTTGGATCATCACACCCTGGAAAAGGAATTGAAAAAGTATACAAATTATCTAAGAAGCTATTAAATTTTGATTTTGTTATTGTTGGTGAGAATAGAAATATTTCATTTACTAATAAAAATTTATTTGTTTATCCGAGAATTAGTCATATTGAACTTTTAAAGATTATGAAAACTTGTCATATTTTTTTATTGCCAAATTCAAAAACCGTTAAAATACATGGCAAAAGGGATATTGGAAGTTTTACTAGTCCTCTAAAATTATTTGAATATTTCTCCTCATATGGATGTGTAATTTCATCAGATTTAAAAGTTTTAAAAGAGGTTTTGAATAAAGAAAATTCTTTTTTAATTGACTTTCAAAATTTGCAAAATGCTGTTGATGTAATAGAGAATTTAAATAATAAAAGAAGTTTGTTAATTTCTAAATCAGAAAATAGTTTTCAAAATTTTAATGATTTATATAGTTGGGAGAAAAGAGTTAACTTAATTTTTTCATGAAAAAGTATTTTAATCAATTATTATATAATCCCTTCTTCATCAAATGTATTATAATAATTTATTTATTAAATACAACCTTTAGTTTTGGTTTTACAAGTTTAAAACTGTCTTACTTTATTTTTTTCATTTCCATTTTATTGGTTACTAAATCAGATATAAAAATTTTTTTAAATCACTCAAAAAGTATTTTACTTACCATTCCTTTTGTCTTTATTTTTATAATTTTTGCGTATTTAAATAATCACAATATTTTCAATTTCTTAAAAATATTCTTATTTTTTTTATCGTTTATTCTAATTTCCTCTGTATTTAAAAAGTATTTAAGTTTAAAACTTGTTGTAGAGATAATTATTTTAGCATCGTTTATTAATAGCACTATTATTTTATTAGAATTCTTTTATGATCCATTAAAGGTTTTTTTAGAAAATATTTTAATTCAATATTCAGACAATAATATTTCCTATGCTAATAGTATTTTTAGATTAAGAGGAATAGCCTTGGGTAGTGGCGCTAGTTTAGGATTATTCAACCTAATTGCAATGATTTTACTAATTAATAATGGGTTAAATAAATTAAATTACTACGATTTCATCAAAATTTCAATTATATTTTTGTCTTGTTTTTTTATATCAAGATCTTCTATCTATGTGGGCTTTATTTTATATTCAATTTTTTTATTTATTCAATTTAAAAATAAGCCAATCAATTTTTTATTTTTTTTCTCTTTATTTTTATTCGTATTTATTTTATTGTTTCAAAATATATTAGCTCAACAATTAGATTATTCTTGGTTTTTTTGGGTTTTTAGCACCTTTGAAACCTTTATTGAGTTTAATGTTTTTGAATTTTCTAATTCATCTGTTACAGATCTCTCTGAAACTACCAGCTTTAATGTAAATAATTTTATCTTAGGCAACGGATATTATAGTGGTCCATCTGATTTTCTTATTCAATCAGACAGTGGCTATTGGAGAATGACTAATGCTATAGGAATGGGATCAGTTTTATTTTATTCCTATTTTATTTTTAATGCAATTAAAATAAATTTTAATCATAAGTTTATAAACTATCTATTAATTTTAATATTACTTGTTTTTGAAATTAAAGAACCTTTTTTAATTCAAAATTATTCGGCAAGAGCCTTACTTCTAATATTTATTTTTTCTTATAGGAAATGATTAAATTAAATAATTCCTTTCAAAATGTCTATTTGAATAAATCTATCGAGTTTTTTTTTAGATTTTTCAATCTTTATTTGATGTCAATTTTATATGGAGAGATTTTTATGGGTTCTTTTTCAATAATATTATCTTTTTCAGCTTTTGCCCACTCAATTGGTAGTTTATTTGATGCATCATCACTTAGATTTTTTTATAACTACGATTTAAGAGGCAAATTAAATTGGTTCTTTTCTGTATTTTCTTACAAAGCTTTTTGCTCTACCTTATTAATATCTTTATTAAGTTTTTTCTTCTATAAAGATTTATTTTATTCAGAATATTTTGATGAGACTAATTTTGAATTTAGTTTAATATTCTTAATACTTTTATCCTCAGTATTTGACTCTTTTATCACCTTTTTTAATAACATTCTTATTTCATCCAAGAAATTTATAAATGGTTTAAAAATTTCAATAATTTTTTTTCTTTCTAAATTTTTTATAATAACAATATTTATTTTTTTAGGAACTGATAATTTTGAACAATCTTTAATAATTATATTATACACACCTTTTTTATTATCACTAATTTATTTTGTAAATACACTGCATAGCCACTTTACATTAGAAAATTTTAAAAAAATTGACTTTTTCTCTTTTTATAAATTATTCAAAAATATTCTAAAAAAATATACAATTTTTGATTTAATCAAACTTCCTATTTCCTATTTTAAAACTAATATTTTTGCTCTAATTTCGCCAGTCATTTTAAATAATAACTTAATTTTTGTTTTCATAATTCTTAATAAAATTTTCTACGGCCTTTCATCTCTTTTTTCTAGTGTTTCGGCTAGTTTTGTTAATGCTAGTCACTATGAAAATATATCAATATTTAAAACTAGAAAACTATTTTTTATTGTTACAATTTTCTCATATATCGGTATTTTTGTTATTGCTTACTATTTATTTACCAATGTTTATATTTTCGAACTAAGTAGTGTTTTAATTATTTTCTTCCTTTTAAAAACTATAGAATTAATTATAGTTACATCTTCAGTACCTTACTATGTTAAAATTATGTCTACAATTAATATTCGCCCTTTCATATTCTTGTTACTGCTTCCTGACATAATAACAATTTTACTTGTCTTAATTTTCTTTAGTAAAATAATTGTTTTATTCTTGGGTTTTGTTTTTCTTTTTAGAGCTATTTTTGGTTTAGGAGTTTTATTTTATATTATAAATTATAAATTATAAATTATGAAAAAGATTTTGTGTCTATTTCCTACCTATGAAATCATAACTAATAAGAACAGTGGAGGTAAAATTATATTATGTAAAGACATTTTAAGATCTCTTCAAGAAAAATATGATCTATATTTATTCGATTTGAAGAATAATCTCAGTGATAGCATTGCAAATTATGATGGTGAGAATTTAAGTTTTAAAATAATAAATTCTAAATTATTTGCCGGAGTTAATGATTTTCAGTTTATTTTATATTTTATTTTATTTTTTTTTAATCCGCTAATTAAGTATTCCTTTTTTAGACCTCTTAATTCAGCTCAGTTGAGTTTGGAGTACCTTAGGATTACAAGTATTTTAAATACAAATAATTATTCTGTAATTTACTCAGCATTTACCAATAGTACTTTTAATTTATTGGTACCAAGTCTAAAGAAAAAATTTTCTAATATAAAATTTGTTTCAAATTTTCATCATGGTAAAATTCAAAATCATCAGTATTTTGATAAAGTTATCGTTCAAATGGATGGTATTGTTGATAAATCAATTCATAAAAATTTCGAAACCATTCACCCCTCCGTTGAAGTCGTTGATTTTAAAAAAACAGATCTTTCAAGAAAAAAAAATGAAATCACCTTTGTTAGTAAATTGTGGAAAAGAAAGAATTGTGATGTTTTGATTAATATTTTTAATTCCTATGAGTTCAAAAAATTTAAGTTAAATATAGTTGGAGATGGTCCTGAGTTGAAAAAATTAAAAGAAATCTCTAAGAAAAATAGTAGAATTATTTTTCATGGTGATGTTGATGAAGAATCAAAGTTTAGAATTATTTCTAGAAGTCGTCTTTTTGTAGTTCCAAGTTCAGATGAGGGTTTTGGTATAGTTTACATAGAGTCATTATTAGTTGGCACACCTATTATCGGCTTTCATAAAACAATTAATTATTTAAAAAACTTTTATAAAGATTATGCTTTTGGTGAATCCTATGATTCATCGCTAGAAAATGAGGATATTTTAAAAAATAAAATATTGAGAATGTTAAACATGAATTTTGATTACCCACAAATTTCTAAAATAACTAGCGATTATTTTTCAAAAAATTATTTCCAAAAAAATTATTTGGATTTATTTAATGAAATAGTATGATGAATTTAATTGTTGTGCCAAATTTTAAAACTGGAGGATCAGAAAGAATATTGAAAATGTATGTTGATTATTGTAAATTAAATTCGATTAATTACGATTTAGTATTTATTTCTTCTTATGGCAATAACAACTTTTGGAAAGGCTATAAATACAAAATAATTAGTGATACTAATTACTTGGGATATTTCTTTTTACCATTTTTTCTTTTTAATAAAAAATATAACATTTCTTTTACTTCAAATATTTATTTGAATTCTATATTATCAATTCTCAGAAAATGTAAAATTTTTGATGTGAATAAAATATTAATAAGAGAATCAACTAATTATTATAAAAGATTTAAAGGTTTTCAGCTTTTGAAATATAGTTTTTTTCATAAAATAGGCTATAAATATTCTGATACAGTAATTTTTCAAACAAATGAAATGAAAAGTTATTTTGATAAAAATTTGCAACTATTAAATCCCTTAAAAATTGTTCTACCGAATCCAATTGAAAAAGATAAGATTAAATCTATGTCTGAACTACAGACAGATATTATTGACAAAGAATATTTTATTTGTTTAGGTAGATTGATCTACGATAAAGGATTTGATATTTTAATTAATGCATATTCCAAATGCGAATCATTACCTGATCTTTACATATTTGGAAGTGGTATCGAATATAATAATTTAAAAAAACTGATAACTAATAATAAGCTGTCAAACAAAATCTTTATTAAAGATGAAATTATTAATCCTTTTCCATTAATCAAGAGCGCAAAAGGATGTATACTGCCGTCTAGAAATGAGGGATTTCCAAATGTTCTTAACGAGATGATTTTATTAAACAAGAATATTTTAAGCACTAAATGTGTAGAGGATATTTCAAAGATGAGTTGGATTTTAACTTGTGAACCTAATGATGAAAATTCTATGATTACTATGCTAAAAAAATTAAATAGTAATTTTCAACTAACAACTATTCAGGAAACTAAAAGATCTAATTATATTAAAAATCTATCTTACAGTTCATATTTTGATAAATTTAAAACTATACAATAATTTTTATGCGTAAAAAGAAAATTCTTAGAATATTGAATAGATTTAATGTTGGTGGCCCAGTTTATAATGCAACCTATTTAACAAAGTATCTAAATCCAAATTATTTTAGTACTACTTTAATTGGAGGTATTCATGAAGAGCATGAAGAGTCAGCAAGATATATTTTAGAGAATGAAAAAATAAATTACAAAGAAATTAAGTACATGAGAAGAAAAATCTCTCCTTTTTATGATTTAATTTCATTGATACACATAATTTATATAATATATAAAACTAAGCCTGATATAATCCATACTCATGCTGCAAAGGCAGGTCTTCTTGGCAGGTTTGCTTCACTTTTTTATTTCAAAAAAGTTAAGTTAATTCATACATATCACGGTAATGTATTTGAAGGTTATTTTTCTAATACTATAAACAAAATTATAGTTTCAATTGAACGTTATCTAGCTTCTAAATCAGATAAAATTATAGCAATTTCACGAATACAAAAAATTGATTTAGTAAATAAATATTTAATTTGTGATGAATCTAAAATTGAAGTTATCCCACTAGGGTTTGATTTAAAAAAATTTTCTAATAATATCAAGAATAAAAGAAATCTAATAAGAAAAAAGTATAATATTTCTAATGAAGAAGTCCTTATTTCTATAGTTGGGAGAGTTGTTCCTATTAAAAATCACAAATTATTTATTGATGTTTTTAACTATTGTAAACTAAGAACTAATGTCCCTATAAAAGCATTGATAATTGGAGATGGATCAGAAATGGAAGATTTAATTAATTATACAAATGAAAATGGATTAAGTTTCAGCTACAAGAAAATTATTGATAATTACGATGTGTTATTTTGTTCATGGCAGAGAGATATTGATTATTTTTTAGCTGCATCCGATATTGTTGCTTTAACATCTCATAATGAAGGAACTCCTGTAAGCATAATAGAATCTATGGCATGTGGAAAAGCTTCTATTTCAACTAACGTTGGAGGAGTTTCTGATATTATCGAAAATTTTAAAAGCGGAATTGTTTCAAATTGTTCAGTTAAAGAATTTGGAAATCATTTATTGAAGTTAATAAATGATGAAAACCTAAGAACTGAATTAGGTGTAAATGCTAAATCAAGGAGTTTAGAATTATTCAACTATAATGTGTTAGTTAATAATGTTGAAAAGCTATATAAATCAATTTAAAGTTTATTTTTGTATTAAATCAAATTTATGAATAATAATGAGTCCCTTTCTTTAATTACAGGGAAAAAATATATAATTCCTGAACTTTTAGATGATAAAAAAAATATTAACCTTTTTTTAGAAAAAAATGCAAACAAAAAAGTAATTGTTGTACAAGGATTGGGTTTTGTAGGAGCGGTTATGTCTTTAGTATGCGCAAATTCCGAAAAAGAAGAGTATGCTGTTATTGGAGTTGATTTAGCCAATAATGATAATTATTGGAAAATTAAATCTATAAACGAAGGAATATTTCCTATTTCTGCATCCGACCCGAAAATTGAAGAATTTTTTTTAGTAACACAAAAAAAGAATAATTTTTATGCAACATATGATCCATATGCTTATTCAATTGCCGATTACATAATTGTTGATGTTAATTTAGATGTTCAAAAAGAAACAAGCCTCAGGGGAGATTTACTTAATTATAATGTTGATCTTACTAATTTTGGAAAAGCAATTAAAGTTATTGGAGATAATTGTAAAGAAAATGTATTAATTTTGGTAGAAACTACTGTTCCACCTGGAACATGTAAAAAAGTTGTTAAGCCTATTTTAGAAAAAAGTTTAATTGATAGGAATTTAGATCCTAACAAATTTAAATTAGGTCATTCTTATGAAAGAGTTATGCCAGGCCCTAATTATATTGATTCTATTAAAAATTTTTATAGAGTTTTTTCAGGGATTAATGATACTTCTGCCATCGAAATAGAAAAGTTTTTAAAAACTATAATTTCTACTGAAAATTATCCTTTAACAAGGTTAATAAATACAAATGCCACTGAGATGGCTAAAGTGTTAGAAAATTCTTATCGTGCAATGAATATTGCATTTGCAGTAGAATGGTCAAGATATGCTGAAGAATCTGAGGTTAATTTGTATGAGATTGTTGATGCTATTAGAATGAGGCCAACTCATTCAAATTTAATGTATCCAGGAATAGGTGTTGGTGGTTATTGTTTAACTAAAGATCCTTTATTAGCATCATGGGCAAAGATTAATCATTTTAATAGTAATGATGGATTGGAGCAAAGTGAAAAAGGTGTTAAAATTAATGATAAAATGCCTCATTATGCATTTGATTTCATGAAGAAGGCTTTTGCTTTAGATTCAATAATTAATAAAAAAATATTGTTATTGGGTGTTTCATATAGAAGTGATGTTGCAGACACTAGATATTCACCTGTTGAACCATTTTACTTGAATTGTGTCAATAATAAAGCTATCGTTGATACTCATGATCCGTACGTCCATTATTGGGAAGAAATTAATATAAAAGTATCACAAGATTTATATGAAAAATTAAATATGAATTGGGATGTTATTGTTTTTTCTGCTGCTCATAGTGAATATAAAAACCCAAAAGTAATTTCCAGAATTAGTAAAATGTCTAATGTTAATATCTTGGATACTTTAGGTATTTTAAAACAAAATGATATTATAGAATTGAATAAAAATAATGTAGTTAAAGTTCTTGGAAGAGGAGATATATAAATAATTATGAAAAGAAAAGTATTAATATTAGGAGGAGGAGGGTTCATAGGGTCCGCAATCGCACGTATTTTATCCAAGCGTGAAAATTATGATATAACAATTGCCGATAATTTTCATCATAATCAAGATGATGAAATATTCATGAATTTTGTTTCAAATAACAATATAAAATTATTTAAAGCTGATTTTACATATAAGACAAGTTTTGATTTATTGGATAAACATTATGATGATTTTTATATGCTTGCTTCAATGATAGGTGTTAACAACACTCTTGAAAATCCTCACGAAATAATTAGAGTAAATACAGCATTAATTGCTAATTCTTTAGAATGGGTAAAAACCAATTCAGTGAAGAATCTTTTATTTACATCAACAAGTGAATGTTATTCAGGAACTATCGATAAATTTGGGTACAAAGTCCCAACAAACGAAGAAATCCCATTATGTATTGACCCAATTGATCATCCAAGATTTACCTATGCTGTCACTAAAATGCTTGGTGAGTCGGGATTTTTAAATTATTCAAGGGTTTTTGGATTTAATTGTAAAATTATTAGATATAATAATATTATTGGACCTAAAATGGGTTTTGGTCATGTTATTCCTCATTTAGTTGAAAGATTTATTGATGGAGAATCACCTTTTAAAATTTATGGCGGAAATCAAACTAGAGCGTTTTGTGGAATCGATGATGGTGCTCTAGGAACAATTCAAGCAATGGAATGTGAAGATGCCAAACATGAAATTTTTCATATTGGTAATGATATTGAGATAACTATTGAGGAATTAGTTAAAGAAACAGGAAATTACTTTAATTATAATGGTAATTATGTATTAGCTCCAACTTATCCAGGATCAGTTTCCAGACGATGCCCAGATTTATCAAAAGCCAGAAAAATGCTTGGATTTAATCCAAAAACTGATTGGAAAGAAGCATTGAAAAAAACATTAGATTGGTATGTTTGTTATTATAAAGAAAATCCAAAAAAAAGATTTTTTAAAGGACCTAATAAATTTTATAAATAGATTACAATGACAAAAAGGATTTTTGACTTATTAATATCAATTATTGCACTAATGTTATTATTTCCTTTGTTCATGTTAGTGTCAATCATTTTAAAATTTTCGGGGGAAGGCGAAGTTTTTTATTTACAAGAACGACTAGGATTTCAAAATAAAAAATTTAAGATTATAAAATTTGCTACTATGTTAAAAAATAGTCCTGATATTGGTACAGGCAGTTTGACATTAAGAAATGACCCAAGAGTTTTACCATTTGGACGTTTTCTAAGAAAGTCTAAAATAAATGAATTGC
>Ga0206125_10001141_pt1 | contig 32142 bp, 23 predicted proteins | sample Helgoland_Spring_4_FD_148598 | JGI IMG/M metagenome (GOLD analysis project Ga0206125, IMG submission 148598) | Pelagic subsurface seawater microbial communities from Kabeltonne, Helgoland, North Sea - Helgoland_Spring_Bloom_20160331_1 | ecosystem: Environmental > Aquatic > Marine > Epipelagic ... | reverse complement strand
AGATGTTTGGGATGGACTACATGATTTTCCGACCGCACAACGTTTACGGAGAGCGTCAAAACATCGGCGACCCCTACCGCAACGTGGTGGGAATCTTCATGAACCAAATCATGCAAGGAAAGGAGCTCACCATCTTTGGTGACGGCATGCAGACCAGGGCATTCAGCCACATTGACGACGTAGCCCCCATCATCGCCAAAGCGATCGAGCGGCCCGACGCCTACAACGAGATCTTCAACATTGGCGCAGACACTCCATACACCGTCAAGGAATTGGCCACCATCGTTTGCGAAGAGTTTGACGCCGCAGAGAAATTAAAGTTCCTCGAAGCACGCAACGAGGTCATGCACGCTTATTCGAGCCATGAAAAGGTGCACGAATATTTCGGCGACCTGATTCAAAACATCGCCTTGCGCGACGGCATTCGCCGCATGGTGACCGACGCCAAAGCGAAAGGACCCCGTCAAGGCAAGAAGTTTGGTCACATTGAGGTGCCCAAAAACATGCCGCCCGCTTGGCAAAAGCTTGTCTAATGGCCTTCCCCACCGTATCGGTCATCATTCCCGTTCGCAACGAAGCCAAGCGAATCAGGCAGTGCATAGAGGGCATTTTAAAACAAACCGTGCCCGTCCATGAAATCATTGTTATAGACAGTGGTTCCACAGATGGCACCCTCGACATTCTCGCTGAATTCCCGCAAGTGGACCTCATAGAAATTGACGGCTCCACCTTCAACCATGGTTTGACCCGCAACCTCGGCGTGGAAAGGGCCACTGGCGAATTCTGCCAACTCACCGTGGGCGACGCTTACGCTTACAACGACGTCTGGCTGGAGGAAATGCTCAAGGGCTTCGTCGATGACGAGGTCATGGCCGTCTGCGGCCAGCAGGTCGTCGATCACCTGCCAGAGAACAATCCGATGCAGTGGTTCCGGCCTGCGGGCCCACCAACCTTAAGGCGGGTCCAGCACGAGGATGGGGCCTGGGATCGCTTGAGCCCGGCGGAAAAAAAAGCAGACGGCGGCTGGGACGACGTCAACGCCATGTACCGGCGGCAAGCCCTTCTTGATCAACCGTTCCGCGAGACCAGTTACTCCGAAGACAAGGTTTGGCTGGACGAAGCCATGCGAAACGGTCATGCCGTGGTCTACAACTCTGCCGCCCGCGTCTACCACTACCACTTCGAAGACGCGGACTTCATGTACCGCAGGACCATCACCGGGCTGTACTTCAATTACCGGACGTTCGGGACCATCCCTTCCCCGCCCTCCAAACGGGTTAGCCTTCGTGCTTTGGGGCGCAGGGCGAAGTGGCTGTATTTCAAAAGCAACCTCAGCATCTCCGCAGCCAATGGTTGGTGGAAGTACCACCGCAACAGACTTGAAGCAGGAAGGAAAGGGACTCGAGCCTTCCTTGAACATCTCAAACATGGCGAAAAAGAACTGGACCGCTTCCACGCAGAACTGTGCGGCAAACCGCCCATCCCCGTCAAGCGATCATGAGCAATTCACCCACCGTCAGCGTATTGACCACGGTATACAACCGGGCCAAATTCCTTGGGGAATGCATTGAGAGCGTCCAGCAATCGCGTTTTTCTGACTACGAGCACATCATCGTCGATGACGGCTCAACGGACGACTCTGTTGCGATCGCAAAACGGTATGCCGCCCAAGACTCCAGAATCAAAGTCTTCGTCAACGAAAAGAACCTTGGCGACTACCCCAACCGAAATCAGGCGGCCAAACACGCTTCAGGGAAGTACCTGAAATACCTCGACGCCGACGACCTACATGGGCCTTGGATTCTCAACGTCATAGTAGACGCCATGGAGCAATTCCCAGACGCTGGGTTCGGCATCATAGACCATGGTCCGAACGTCCCAACATTTCCCATCCTACTAACAGGCTCCGAAGCACAAGACGACTACTACTCCAAGCGCAGGAACATTTTCAGCCGTTCCCCAATCAATGTCATCATCAAGAGAGAGGCATTTCTAGAAATCGGAGGGTTTAGCGGTAAAAGAATGGTTGGCGACTTTGAAATGTGGCACAGACTCTCGTGTAATACTAACCTTGTTGTCATTCCAAATGGTCTTGCCCACTACAGAAAACACGATGACCAGGAGATGACCGAACACGGAAGAGACCCTATATGGGGTTTCCGGTATTTCATTATCAGCCGAGATGAGCTGCAGTGCGCAGACAATCCCATGCCAGTGGACCTGCAAACTGCACACCTCTCATCAATAGAAAAAAAGATCGGCCGGACCATTATCTTAACAATTAAGCGATTTGGTTTTCGGAAAGCCGATGAAATGCGTGGTGAAGCAGGTTGGTCTTGGAAAAAGACGGTCAAGGCAGCCTTCTCATGAGCAACGTCTCTTTTCTCATTCCGTGCTTCAACGCGTCGGCACATCTGGAACCGATGCTGAAATCTGTGTTAAGCAACATGGAAATGGACGATGACATCATCGTTGTAGACGACCATTCCCAAGACGACTCAACGGCACGCGCCAAACACATCCTCAGTCAAGCCAACGTTCATCACACAGTGACCACCAACCCGGGGAAAGGAGCATGTTCAGCAAGGAACCATGCCTTTTCGCTGGCCCAAGGTGAATTGATCCAATGGCTGGATGCCGATGACATCCTCGGTCCTGACAAACTCGCCAAACAACGCCAGCATCTAGAAGCGCAATCATCAGAGCTCGTGGTCTCCCCATTCGCCTCGTTCATCGGCACACCGGAGCATGGTACGATCAATGAAAATCGAGACTGGTCCAGTCCACCAAACCCAACGCCAGCCGACTGGCTCGCCTCTGGACAGATGACCATTCCCGCCTGTTGGCTCGGTCACCGATCCGTGTTCGAAAAAGCAGGGAAATGGGATGAATCCCTTCTCGTGAATCAGGACGGCGAGTACTTCGCTCGCGTGCTGGCGGCAGCGAACCGGCTCCGTTTCGAAGGCACAGTGCACGTTCATTATCGGAAAGGCAATGCGGGCTCGGTATCCCGATTTTCTGCTGAAAAGGCGGACTCTCTTTTCCGCAGCGTTGAGTCCATTCACACCACAGCATCGAGCCTCAAGACATCTGAGAGGATGCAGCAAATGGTGGCGAACAAATACCAACACGCGATTTACACCGCGTTCCCACACTGCCCAGAAGGAGCAGCACGCGCCAAAGCAGCATTAAAGACCCTCCCCAAACCCACCATCTCCAACCCCAATGCCGTCAGCACATTGAGCAAGGGCATCTCCTTCCTTTTGGGCTGGAAGTCCCTCACGCGACTGCGCATGCTAAAAACCCAATTTCGAGCGGCATGAAACGGAAGGTCGCCATCGTGACGACAAAGCAGCCTGGGACCAATCCAAGGGTGCGGAAAAGTGCCGATGCACTCAGCGCTGCTGGCTTTGACGTTCACGTGTTCTACGCTTACACCGCAAGTTGGGCAGACGCAGCAGACGAGATCACATTCGATCGAGCTCAATGGCAAAACAAACGGGTGGGAGGGCACCCTGTCGTCGAAAAGGCAGTTTACTTCAAGGCCCGCTTCAGAAGCAAATTGGCCGGTTGGCTTGGCATGTCTGAGATGGAACTTTGTCCCTCACTCCCAGACTACAACCGCTCCCTCAAAAATCTGCAGCCGGACATCGTCATTGGACACAACCCAGGCTCTCTGCCCATTCTGCACAAATGGCATAGCTCAACGCGTGGAAAAGTTGTGTTCGACGCAGAAGACTATCACCGAGGAGAATCCTACTGGGTCCGAGTCGGCCGGGAACAAACCGTCATACAACTGGAAGACAAGTGCCTTGGTGCTCTCCAAGCCATGACCGCTGCGAGTCCGCTGATCGCCAAAGCCTACGAACAACTGTATCCGCACCTGATTGTGGTCACCGTCAACAATGCATTTTCCCGAGACTTGCTCCAACCCTTTCCCGAGCCGGAAACTGGTCCCCTGAGGGTCGTCTGGTTTTCTCAGGTTTTGGGTTTGGACCGAGGGTTGGGGGAGTTCCTCAAAGGATTGTCCCAGGTGCCAGACGTACCCATTTCCATCACCCTAGTGGGCATGAGCGGCCCGAATAAACGGGACGACATTGCCTCTCGCATCCAGTCACCCCTCCATCAAGTTGAATTCGTCGAACCGCTTCCTGAAAAGGAACTGCTTGCCGCATTGGGACGCCATGAAATCGGTCTGGCCCTCGAAGTAGGCTCCCCAGTCAACCGTGACATCTGCCGAACCAACAAACTTTACACCTACCCACTTGCCGGCTGCTACATGCTGGCTTCGAAGACCTCCGCACAACGCGATTTCCTCCGCGAATGGCCGGACACTGGATGCGCCATTGATCTGGGTGATCCTTCATCCATTGCCCAAGCCTTGTCTTGGGCCTACGAAAAGCGAGACGAGCTTCTCGAGAAGCGCAGGTCCAGTTGGGAGCAGGCCAACACGACGTTGAATTGGGAAACTAAGTCCAAGCCTCTGGTCCAACTCGTCCAACGCCTCACATCATGATCGGAAGGACCATGCCCATCGCGATGCTGCATCATGTGAGCAACAAAGCTTCATGGTACTCCTTGCGTCCATACGTGATCAGAGAAGACACGTTCACCCGCTTCTTAGATGCCATCCAATTCATGGGTCGACACACCACGAATTTCAGGCGACTCCATGAAGGCGTTCCTCCAACCCGGCGGGACGTCATCCTCACATTCGACGACTGCGGAAAGCACCTGCTTGACTTTGCCGTTCCTGAATTGGTTCAGCGCAAAATGACCGCCGTGTTCTACATGCCAACGGCCGACATTGGCGGACACAATTCGTGGAATGTCGCAAACGGCAAAAGCAAAGTGGAGTTGATGAACGAGGCCGACTTACGGGATCTCGAAACCGCCGGAATGGAAGTGGGCAGTCACTCCCATGACCACATCCATCTAGACAGGGAGGATGAGGAACATGTTCAATACCAACTGCAAAAGAGCCAAGAAATTCTGACCGACGTTTTGGGCCGGCCAGCTGTCAGCATGGCCTATCCCTATGGCGGGATACCGCATTCGTTCAACGACCTGTCTGAATTCGGCTATCACCATGCATGCTCGATTTTCAGTGAAAGACCTTCTTCTTGGTCGAGGCGTCGGTTCATCGTGCACGATGACGATTCCAACTGGTCCCTTCGGTGTAAGCTGCACCGCACCTACGGGCTTTACCGCTCTTGGTCAGACTCACGTTCAGGACAAACGGCGTCATGAAACAGATGCTGATTGTCCAACCGCATTGGCCCCCCTCCAACCTCGTCGGGGTGCACAGGGTACGACTCATTGCCAATGAGCTGCACACTCTAGGCTGGAAAGCGGTGGTCCTCGTCGTCGATGAGCGAGACTATGAGGAGGAACTTGTTCCGGAAACCACGCGGCTGGTGGCACCAGAAGTCGAGGTCATCAAAGTGCGTGTCCCTGAAGCCCCCAATCTCATGGGGAAGCGACTCTATGGAGACATCGCCCTTCGCGGGTGGAATCCTCTGAAGAAGGAAGCCCTGAACATCCTCCAGAAACGGGAGATCCATTTCATCTGGTTTTCTCTTCCTCCGTGGTACATCGCCCTGCTCGGCCCCATCCTCAATAAGAGAACCGGAGTGCCCTATGGAGTGGACTATCGAGACCCTTGGATCTATCAATTGGCCCCACATGAGAAAGGGATAAACCGGGCCTTCTTCACCCTGATGGCTGCCCGGGTGCTCGAGCCTCTGGCCCTTCGAAGCGTCTCGCTGGTCACGGGTGTCTCAGATGGCTACGTTCAAGGCGTTCGCGATCGATATCGACGCATGGACCACGTTCCCTTTCTAACGTTTCAGATGGGGTTTGCACGAAGGGACCATGTCATCGATGTGGACTTCACGGTTCCTTTCACTCCTGGAAAGCGCACTTACGTCTACGCCGGAGCGCACTGGTCGATGGGCGCCCCCTTGTTCACCCTTTGGCTCAAGGCCCTCGCCCAACTGCACAAAGCCTCCCCGATTGCGGATGTCGAATTCCTCTTCATCGGAACGGGACGTCCCGACTTACCCAGCATCCGCGGACAAATCGAAGCGTTGGGCATCAGCGACATCGCCAGGGAAATCCCTGAAAGGCTGTCGTACCTCTCTGTCCAGAAGATTCTGCGTCAAAGCCACGGAGCCATGGTCATCGGATCAGTCGAGCCGCACTATTCTGCCTCGAAGATTTTCCAATGTCTGGTGACAGCTCCCCGCCTGTTTGCCTTCTTCCATGAAGAGAGCGAGGGAAGATCAGTTCTGGAACAATGTCAAGCGGATCCATTCTATGTGCCCTTCCGTGCGGACACAGAGGAAACAACCATGCTGGGCGAATTGGCACGGAAAATCGCAGACTTCGCCAATCCAGAACAACCTTGGGAAGCGAACCTTGATCCTCTGGAAGAATACACGACCAACCGGAATGCCCGTCACTTCCTGTCCGCTGTGGAACAGGTCATTGCCCCCCACGTCATGACCCATCGGCTCGCCATCCTCAGCACCCACCCCATCCAGTACAACGCACCGTTGTTCAGGATGCTGCATAACGAGGATGAGCTGGTGGTTCAGGTCTTCTTCAGCAAGACTTGGGACCAGGTGAAATACGATCCCGATTTCGGGCAAGAAGTCGTCTGGGACATCGCCGTCTCTGAAGGGTACCCCCACTCGACGCACAACGCCTCCTCAAAGGCCGGGAAAGAAGAACTCTGCACGGCCATCAGGGCCTTCAAGGCGGACGCTCTCCTCGTTTACGGCTGGAACTTTCCCGGCCACTTTGCCGTGATGCGCAAGCTACACGGCACCCTGCCCATCTGGTTTCGCGGAGACAGCCACTTGCTGAATCCGATGCCCATTTGGAAGAAGGCGATTAGAAAGGCCATGCTCAATTGGGTCTATCGACACGTGGACGTGGCCTTCACAGTGGGCACCGCAAACGAAGCCTACTACCGTTGGAGCGGCCTCAAGCAAAGCCAGCTCATCCGAGCACCCCACGCTGTGGACGTGGACTACTGGGCCTCGGAAGAGGCTGGTCGTTCAAAAGAGGCGATCCAATGGCGCAAGGAGCTCTCCATACCCACAGCAGCGCGCGTGGTCGGATTTGCTGGGAAGGTCGAACCCATCAAGCAAGTCGACCTCATTATCCAGAGCACTCTAGATAGCGGAGAGCACCACCACGTGATCATCGCCGGCACAGGACCCTTGGAAGCCAAATTCAAAGAGCAATTCGGCCAAGAGCCTCGCGTCCACTTCCTCGGTTTCGTGAACCAAAGCCGGATGCCCATTTTCTATCGCATGATCGACCTCCTGGCTTTGGCATCCAGCAGCGAAACCTGGGGACTATGCGTCAATGAGGCCATGGCATGCGGCACCCCCTGTATAGTCAGCGACAGAACTGGATGCAGCTTGGACATGTTCCACCATGCCGATACCGGTGCTGTGGCGCCGTGGAATGATGGAGGTGCATGGCGACAGGGCATTGCAACATGCCTCACCAGGACTGCTCCCGACCTCACCTCCTCGAGCATTCACGACCAATTCCACCCTCAGCGGTTCGTTGAGGCGATTCGTACTGAAATTGACAGGTGTAAGAAGCCATGAAGCACATTACTGTCAATCCAACCGGGACTGCCCCGTTAAGCAGCGCGCCAGAGTCCGCACAATATCCGCTGGTGACCTTCATTGCAGCCATAGCAGCGTGTTATGGCCTTACAACTTTGAACCCACTCGAAACCGCATGGACCTGTGCACTGCTGCTCATGTTGCTCAGGTGGTTCTGGTGGCGCGAACAGCCCGGTATTCTGCTGTTCTGTTTGTTAATTCCTTTTTTGGAAATACACACCACCCTGCTCGAAGCCAATCAAAAAAACCTGACCCTTAACCAATTGTTCTTCGGTACTGGGCAAAAAACCTTTTGGATGAGCTCGCTTTCGCTTTTGGCTGTCGCGATAGGAATCAAAACGACATGGTCCTTGACCAATAGGCGCTCTATCACTTTTCCCATCGGCAGAATCAAAGAATCAGCAGCCCAACTTCACCAGCAAAAATTGGTCTTTGCCTTCATTGGAGCATCCTTCATTGGACAAGCCATTGACATACTCATTCCTTACCGGAGCAGCCTCAGGCAATTGGAAGTCTACGCCCTCGGCGTCAGTGAAGTTCTCCTCTTCGTCATCGCGGTCAAGTTCATGTTGGACCGAAAGCATCTTTGGATGGTGGTGTGCATCTTTACCTACCTCATTGTGATCAGTTTCTACAGCTTCTTTTCAAGCTGGAAGGACCCCCTCACCGTTCTGCTCGTCGCATCACTCATCCGCGTCACCGTTTTTGACATCCGCCAGCTTATCCGGCTGTTCCCAATTTTGATTCCCGCCATCTTCTTGGTCTTCATTTGGCAGAACATCAAAGGAGATTACCGACAGTTCCTCAACGGAGGAAAATTTTCCCAGCAAGTCGTTGTCACCCAAGACGAAGCCTTGAATAAGTTTCAAGAGCTGGCCATCAATACTGTAACATCGAACAACATTCTCGAGAGCGAAAGCCTAGACGCCACCTACCGTCGAATCGGCTATCTCGAGTACTTCGCCAATGCAGTCGCCAAGGTTCCTTCCGAAATTCCCCATGAACAAGGAGTGCTGTTGCAATCCAACCTTGAATTCGCCTTGATACCCCGTTTCCTTTCGCCCAATAAGGGCCTCAAAGACGATAAAGCGAAAGTGGAGAAGTACACAGACTTTTATTTCGGAGAATACGGGGGAAGTTCATTCAGTTTGGGGCACTATTGTGAAGCTTACATCGACTGGGGCCGCAATGGCATGCTCCTACAGTTGTTTCTGTTTGGCATCGTTGGGGGCGGGCTATTTCTCATTGTCTTGTCAAGGACCATGAGCCTCAATCCGCTGCTGTCCCTCGGCCTCCTCTGGGTGTGCATGAAGCCATGGGGCACCTTTCAGCAAGACATGGTTACCATGTCCGGCCAAGTGTTTTGGGGTGCAGTCTGTCACCTTGTTATTTTCTTTCCCTTTTATCGCTGGGTCAATGGCTGGATCAAACGCTGAAAGCATTGGCGAGAACGGACGGCGGGTCATGTGGGTCCACCGTCGCCCAAGAGCAGTGGGCAACTTCAGCATGGAGGCCACCTTCAAGCGGCTCCATGACGCTTGGAGCGGCACACTGCCTGATCAACACCGCGTATGCGATTTCAGCAAGGGCGTCGTTCCGCGTTGGAACATCTGGAAAGATGTGCGTGCCTTAGATACCGACATCCTCCACATCACGGGCGACATCAACTTCGCCTGCATTGCCCAAAACATTCGGGCACGAAAAGTGGTGCTGACCATTCACGACGTGGGCATGCTCGATGAAGGACCCTGGGTGATGCGGTTGCTGAAAACGTGGTTTCTCCTGCTCTGGCCTGCCCGGTCATGCGACGCCATCATCGCAGTCTCTGAGGCCACCAAGCAAGACATTCTGCGTCGTTGTTCCTATCCCGAACACCAGATCCACGTCATCCCTTCCTTGATTCCCCGGAATTTCAAGGCACGGAGGGTTGAGCCGCCCAACGAACCTGTCCGAATCCTGCACATCGGAACGGCGGCCAACAAGAATCTGGCCGGCCACATCAACGCTTTGAAGGGTACCGGGTACCACCTCACCATCATCGGTCAGCCGAACGCAAAGGACATGATGCACCTCCATGCTTCGGGCCTCACCTTCGACATCCGAACCGGGCTGACCGAGGAACAAATGCAGGCCGCATACGCAGAATGCACTGCCCTGCTGTTCTGTTCACACCTTGAAGGGTTTGGCATGCCTATACTAGAAGCGCAAACCATCGGAGTCCCCGTCATCACGAGCGGCTTGGACCCCATGCCCCACGTCGCGGGAGATGGCGCCCTGTTTTGCGATCCGAACCGCCCAGAAGACATTCGAAGCCAATTGAAAAAAGTGATAGACGACGATGCACTTCGGGCCACCCTCATTCAACGGGGTAAGGCCAACACCCAGCGGTTCAACCCTGAACAAGCCGTGACTACGCACAAAGCCGTCTATTCCGTTCTTTGAACCGTTGACCTCAAACCATGTCCACCTCAGTCAGCAAGACACACTCCCGATACGCCACGTGGTCTCCCCGCCATGAGCAGGGGTGGAGGGGCCGGGCGCGACACATCGCCTTGGACCTGCTGTCCGCAGGCAACCAAACGAATTGGCGGGGCCCTGAGAAGCCTCCCCATGTTCAATTCCTCTACATCCATCATGTCTTCTGCGATGAGGAAAATACACTGCGTCAGTTGCTTTCCAGTTTGTCCAAAGACTACACCTTCCTCTCCCACTCGGACGGCGTCAGACAGGTCAAAGAAGGACAAATGGAGACCCCCGCCCTTTGCTTCAGCAGTGACGACGGTTTCCTAAACAACCTCACCGCTGCTCATATTTTCAGCGAATTCGGAATCTCCGCCTGTTTCTTCCTGAATCCCGACACCATCGGCATGACCAATCCGAACTCCATCCAACAATTCTGCCGTTCGAGATTGAATGCCCGACCCGTGGACTTTTTGAATTGGGATCAGGTCGAAACCCTTCAAAAAATGGGACATGAAGTCGGGTCTCACAGCCTGTCTCACCTAAATCTGGCCGAATTGACCGCGCAGCAAGTGCAGGACGACTTGGGTCAATCCAAGTCCATGCTCGAACAGCACTGCGGACCCGTGAATCATTTCGCCTACCCCTACGGTCGCTGGTCTGACTTCAACCAAGCGGCAATGAAGGCCTGTATGGCCGTGGGACACACGTCCTGTGCCACTGCCGAACGAGGCTGTCACGCCAACACTCATCCGTTGGACTTGAGCCAGAACCTGTTGTTTCGCGATCAGGTCATCCTGGGTTGGCCTGAACGGCACATCCGGTATTTCATGAAACGAAATCTGCGTCGCCAACCCATTTCCACGAATCAGTTGGCGCCATGATGTTGAACGTTGCCATCATCACCAGCTCCGAGTCCCGAAGTGCAGCCCATCATCTGCCCATCCTGCTGGAAGAAGCCGAGCAATACCGCATTTCGACCGTATTGATTAACACTGCTGGCTCACCAAAGACGGTCAGATGGCTGCGGCGAAAACTCAAAAAAGTCTGGCGCATTGGTCCGCTGGGCGCCCTGATAGGGTGGCGGATGCGCAAATGGTATACCGTGGACATGGATGCCCTTCTGCAATCATCCTCTCTGGTCGAAACCTGCACCTCAAAAAACGACATCCACCTCCACAGAATTGAAGGCCTCAACAGCACCGCCATGAAAGATGCCCTGTCATCCAGCGGAGCCAACGTGGCCATCAGCTTGGGCAATGGATTCATTGCGCCCAGCCTCTTTTCCATCCCACGGTTTGGCATGCTGAACATCCACCACGAGGAATTGCCGACTTTTCGAAACGCACAGAGTGTGATTTGGCCCTTGCACGAGGGCCGGAACCAGACCGGGTACACCGTTCATGAAATCACGCGTGAAATCGATGGTGGCCGGATCTTGAAATCAGAGTCGCTCCCCATCCAATTCAAAGACACGTTGGGGCAAACTGTGAGCCACTCCTGTGCCGCCACGTGGAATGCTGCCGCCCAAGGCCTCTCCGAGGTGTTGAACCACTTCTCAGAACACCGCCAACATGCTGAAGAGCAAGGGCCAGGCGGGCATTTCACGACCCCGACATTCAGACAATACCTCCGCATCCACCAAGAATGGAAGCGCCTGAAATCCACAACCCCATGAAGTGGAGCAACTTGGAGCGAATCGTTCACCCGACATGGCCAGCTTTGGCCTTGCTCGCATCCCTGACCATCGTGGTGTACGCCATTCCCAGGGGTCTGGATTTGACGGACGAGAGTTTGTATGTTTTGCTTGCGCAGACCGATGCGCCACGATCGTTGTCGGTGATTCACTCCCAATTGCTCTTCCAAGGGTTGGAGTCCATCACCGGTGTCACATTGGGAATCCGCGGCTTGCGGGCGGCACGGCTGGCCCTCCTCCTGATCAGCACCAGCTGGCTAGCGTGGGTGCTTTCCCGCAGCGTTGGGCAGGAGAAAAAAGCGCTGTTTCTTTCGGCTGCTCTGGCCTTTTGCTTTCTGCAATACACGGGAAACGGACGCATCTTTTCTCTGGGGTACAACAGCATCAATTGGACCTGTGGAGCCGTTTTCCTCGCCAGTTGGGTGCGGTGGGTTCGCGATGCCCGACCGCGGGCACCATTAGGAATGGGGGTGGCACTGGCCGTGATGTGGATCACCAAATTCCCCAGCGCAGTCCTCATGGGAGGACTGGGAATCTTGGTCGCCATGTTCCATCCGGAAGTCCGAGGTCCACGGCTCTTTCGCGCAATGGGCCTTGCTCTGATTCCTTTCATCGGCATAATGATTCTGGCCCCACTGGGTGGCCATGAAGTTTGGCCTTGGGCATACCTAGACACGATGGCGGCCTCACAAGACGAAAAGCACGCCACCGGTTCTCTGCTTCTTCACTCGCTCAAGCAAATCGCCCGGGCCTATCTGCCTCTTGTGCCGGTCGCCATTCTCGGAATTCTCGGGCGTCGCCATCGCGCCCGGGACACCCACGATACCTGGGTCATCATGGCCCTGACGGGGGCATTTGTCGGCGTGGCCTGTCTCGACTTGATGACGTTACGAAACTTCCGAATGCTCTACTGGTGGCTGTCCGCCGCCTTGCTCACCTGGAGTTGGAGTCGGGCGAAATCATCATCGCAAAGGCTGGCAGGCCTTCTCTTCCTGCTGGCCCCGATCGGGCTGACGATGGGCACGGACGTCGGTTGGCCCGGACACCTCATGCCGGTCAGCGGTCTGATGTTCATCGCCGCCCTGTGGCTGGCCCCAAAAGGATGGGGCAGCTTGGCGTGCCTCGCCGTTCCCCTGCTCATCCTGCCCGACATCGGCCTCCACCCGTACCGACAAGCGCCTTTGAGCAAAGCCAGTCATTCCCTTGTGTTCCGCGGCACTGGCGAAACCCTTCTCTTGTCATCCGCTGCCCAGCACTATTTGGACTCCATTCAATGGCTGACCGCTCCCTATCCTGTCCCACTCATTGGCTCAGACCGGTTCTACGGCGAAATGCTCTCCCACAGTCCCCACAATGTCAGTGGCCTTCTGTGGTCCGCCGAGTCGCTGGCGCCCACCCACATCGCCGACTGGAACGATCATGACTCTCTGCTCTTCGGCCTCTGCAACAGCACTGAACGTCAACTTTTTCAAGACGCAATGGATGGCTTTGAATGGACACCACTGGGCAAAGTGGACCGTCGGCCTTATTTGAACGAAACCGGTCGATACGGCTGGGGCATCCCCGCACAAAATGCCCATGTCGAACTCTTCCTCTTGACCCAATCCCCATGAGCATCGAACACCTCTCGTGGGACTCGGACTTCTTCGGCCGCAGCATTGGTCGATGGCGCACGCCCAACATTCAAGCCGATAACCTGCCTGACCCTGCGGGCTTCGAGCTCATTTACGTGGAGGTCCAAGAGACCCCAGAGCCCACGTTGAAAGCAGAAGGTTGGCATGACGCTGGCCGAAAGTTGACGTTCACCGGCCCTACATCATCGGCCCCAGTGGACGATGCCATCCGCACGCTCACCCATCGCAATACCGAACTGGAAGAACTGGCTTGGCTGAGCGGACACCAGTCCCGGTACAAGCTGGATCCTCGGTTCACAGACGCCGAATTCAAGCGGCTCTACACCCGGTGGATTGACGCTTGCCTCGAGGGGCAATGGAACGCCCGCATCCTCGGCCTTGAATCCAACGCACAATTGGCCGGTTTTGTGACCGTAGAGTCGATGGAGGACCACGCAAGGATTGGCCTGATTGCCGTGCACCCCAACCATCAAGGCCAAGGCCTTTCAGGCCGCCTGATCGCGGCAGCCCGATCAACCGCCAAGGTCCAAGGGCACTCGGAATTGAAGGTCAGCACGCAGGGCAGCAACGAAGCCGCAATTAATGCTTATATTCATAGAGGGTTTAAAAAAATGAACTCGACTCACTATTATCACTGGTGGGTGGAGCAATGAATCCATGTCTTCGCTAACCAAAATCGACAAAACCCGTCTCTCCGTGGTCGTCCCCGTCTACCGGGGTCGGGCCTTTGTTCGTGACCTGGTCAAGCGGGTCCAAGCCTCAGTCAGGGAAACCGGACTTGTTCCGGATCTGATTCTCGTGGATGACCAATGTCCAGACCAGTCATGGACTGAAATCGCAGCGGTGTGCGCTGAACACAATTGGATTCAAGGTATTCGTTTGTCACGAAACTTTGGTCAGCACAATGCCATCACAGCAGGCATGGCCCATGCCTCAGGAGAATGGGTGGTGGTCATGGATTGCGACCTCCAAGATCGACCAGAAGAAATACCCAACCTCTTCCGGAAGGCGCAAGAAGGCTTTCAACTGGTTCGTGCCTGTCGCAAGGTTCGACAGGACAGATGGCTGAAGCGCCAGAGCTCCATCCTGTTCAATCGCCTCTTCTCCTATCTCACCGGGACAAGGAAGAACCCCGAAATCGCCAACTTCGGCATTTACCACCACGACGTGATTCAAGGCGTCTTGGGCATGGGCGACCGGATCAGATTCACCCCCTCGCTCGTAGAATGGGTGGGATTCAAGGAAGGCCAAATCGAGGTCGAGCACGCGGCCCGCGAATCTGGTTCCTCGAGTTACTCTTGGTTAAAGCTGTTTTCACTGGCATTGGACAATGCTGTGGCCTTCTCCCTCAAGCCCCTTCACCTGACCTTGCGGCTCGGTTTCCTATTGGCATGCACAGCACTTGTGATGACAGCCTACTACCTCTGGCAGCGGGTCAATGGCAACATTGAAGTCCCAGGCTATGCCAGTATCATTATCTCCATTTGGTTCCTGAGTGGCATCATCGTCTCCGTCCTTGGCATCGTCGGCCTGTATGTGGGCTATGCCTTCATGAATACTAAGACCCGGCCCCATTTTCTAGTCCAAGAGCACCTGAACCCTTCCCCATCATGATTCCTTTCAATCGATCGAGTCTCGAAGGCAAGGAACTCGAGTACATCATGCGCTCGGTCCTCAGCGGCGCCATCTCTGGAGACAAAGGGTTTTCAAGAAAAAGCGAGGCCAAGCTCAGCGAATTCGTGGGTGGAGGCACCGTCAAACTCACGACCAGCTGTACCCATGCATTGGAAATCTGTGCCTTGCTGTTGGACATCCAACCCGGCGATGAAGTCATTGTTCCGAGCTACACGTTCGTGTCTACAGCCAATGCCTTCGCATTGCGCGGTGCCAATATCATTTTCTGCGACGTTCGCCCGGACACGCTAAACATGAACGAGGCCTTGCTGCCCGACTTGATCACAGACCGCACCAAAGCCATTGTTCCCGTCCATTACGGCGGCGTCGCCTGCGAAATGGACACCATCAACGCACTCGCCCAACAACACGGAATCGTGGTCATTGAGGACAATGCCCACGGCCTGTTCGGATCATACAAGGGCAGGCCACTGGGGAGTTTGGGGGCCATGGCCACCCAAAGCTTCCACGAGACCAAGAACATCACCTGCGGTGAGGGGGGCGCCATCGTGCTCAATGACCCGCGCTATGTGGAGTCCGCCGAAATCATCCGGGAAAAAGGAACCGACCGCAGCCAATTCTTTCGGGGCCAGGTCGACAAATATTCCTGGCGGGAGTTGGGCAGCAGCTATGTCATGAGCGACATCCTAGGCGCCTATCTCCTCGGACAACTAAACAATGCCGAGTCCATCCAAGCCAATCGCCATCGCGTCTGGGATCACTATACAACAGAGCTCGCCTCATGGGCCACCGCCCAATCCGTCACAACGCCGACCGTCCCCGACCACTGCGAGCACCCCGCCCATCTGTTCTATTTGCTTCTTCCGGATCTCGACACCCGCACCCGCTTCATTCAACACATGAAGTCCCACGACATCCTGACCGTCTTCCACTACCTCCCCCTCGAAGACTCGAAGTACGCTCATTCCAAAGGGTGGAACAATCAGCACTGTCCAGTCAGCCAAAACATTAGCAAGCGCCTCGTTCGCCTCCCTCTCTACACCACCCTTTCCAAAGAAGAACTGATGCTGATCACAGAAACGTGCCAGTCTTTCTCAGTGTAACATGCTCTTCAACAGCCCTGAGTTTCTGATTTTTCTGCCGATTGTCTTTGGGCTGTATTGGTTTGTCACCCAACGCAACCTCAAGGCGCAGAACCTGCTGTTACTCGTCGCATCGTATGTGTTCTACGGCTGGTGGGACTGGCGATTCCTCGGGCTGATTGCCCTGTCCACCATCGTCGACTTCCTCGTCGGTATCCGCATTGAAGAGGCGCCGGACAAGGCGCGGAAGAAACGCTGGCTGTGGGTGTCACTCGCCGTCAACCTCGGCATCCTCGGCTACTTCAAGTACGCCAACTTCTTCATCGAGAACTGGATTACCGCCTGGGACTCCCTCGGTGTCGCCATGCACGCCTCTACGTTACAAATCATACTGCCCGTCGGCATCTCCTTCTACACCTTCCAGACTCTCTCCTACTCCATCGACATCTACCGTGGCAACCTCAAGGCCACCCGTGATCCCGTCGCCTTCGGTGCGTTCGTCTCATTCTTCCCGCAACTCGTCGCCGGGCCCATCGAACGGGCCACCAACCTCCTGCCGCAAATCACATCGCCGCGGACCTTCACCTACGAGCAAGGGCGCGACGGCATGCGCCTCATCCTCTGGGGCATGTTTAAGAAGGTCGTCGTAGCCGATTCCTGCGCGCCCTACGTCGACATGTGTTTCGACAACCCCGAGGCTTTCTCAGGCTCAACCCTCATCCTCGGGGCCATCCTCTTCTCCTTTCAGATCTACGGGGACTTCTCCGGGTACTCCGACATCGCCATCGGCACCGCCAAGCTCTTCGGCTTCGAGCTGATGACCAACTTCAAGTTCCCCTACTTCTCCCGCGACATCGCCGAGTTCTGGAGGCGCTGGCACATCTCCCTCTCCACCTGGTTCCGCGACTACCTCTACATCCCCCTTGGCGGTTCCCGCGTCTCCAAGCCCAAGGCCATCCGAAACGTATTCATCATCTTCCTCGTTTCCGGGTTCTGGCACGGGGCCAATTGGACCTTCATCGCCTGGGGCGGCATCCACGCCCTCCTGTTCATCCCGCTCTTCCTGCGAGGCACCAACCGGAAGAACACGAACGACGTACTAGCCGAGGGAAGGTGGCTACCCTCACCACACGAACTCCTGCAAATGGGGTGGACGTTCACCGCCGTCACCATCGCTTGGGTCTTCTTTAGGGCGGACAACATTGAACTCGCGGGCCACTATATGGCCAACTGGACAGAAATAGCCGGCAAGGCACCTTCCTCCCGCATGCTCTTCACCACCCTCGGTCCCGCAGGAGCAGTCGCAGGGGATTGGCTCCTGAGAGAAAACAAACTCTACTCGGAACGGAAATGGCTTCGATGGGGGGTGTACATCGCGATGGCCATCATCATCCTCTTTTCATGGAGCGATGAATCCACCCAGTTCATCTACTTCCAATTCTGATGCGGCGCTTCTTCGTACAATTCGGTCAATTCTCAGGAGCCTTTTTGGCCCTCCTTTTTCTGTTAGAAATCCCGATTCAATGGAACTACAAAACTCAAAATGCCGATATGGCAGACTGGCAGAAGCTTGAGGGAATTAACGCCGATATTGTATTCATAGGAAACTCACGCACATGGCATTCCCTTGATGCAGACACAGCCTCGCAAAAAACAGGACACAACATATACGCCCTAGCCCAAGATGGATGGCAAGTGAGGCTTCTGAATCAGAAACTGAAAACATACCTAAAACAAAATCGACAGCCAGAATTCTTTTTCATCCAAGCCGACCCTGCCTTTCTTGGAACCAGAACGAATTGGTATTCCAAAAGCAATTTCCTGAAATATTTATTTCTCGACCGAGAGGGTCTTCAAGATTTGATGAAAGCCTATGAAGGATATCATTGGTGGGATTGGTCCATCCCCACAATCAGGTATGCTGGACTTCCAGGCCGATACATCATCGACGCAACAGGTTCCAACATGGGAATTCATCGGCGCCATGGAACCTTACCTGAGTCTGCAGGGGTGCAAGAACGTTTACCCGCAATCCCTATGGACGTTTGGAAATGCTCCGTGAGGTCTACTGCATGGATTGACAGCTTGAAGGGCCAGTGCCCATCCTCTAAAATCATCCTATGGCATCCGCCAATCAGCCAGGCCCTGTCTGAAAAAAGGGATATTACCGCAATCACGAGTTACTCAATAGAGCACAACGTCCCACTGTTTGACTTGGGTAAAGCATCACTTGCAGACTCAATGTTTAAAGACAACACCCATGTAAATAAATTTGGAAGCATTTGGACCACTGATACAGTAGTCGCCTTCATACAAGAACTAAATGCTCTTCAACAGCCCTGACTTTTTGCTCTTTCTGCCGATTGTCTTTGGGCTGTATTGGTTTGTCACCCAACGCAACCTCAAAGGGCAGAACCTGCTGCTGCTCGTTGCGTCGTATGTCTTCTACGGGTGGTGGGACTGGCGCTTCCTAGGGCTGATTGCCCTCTCCACCATCGTCGACTTCCTCGTCGGCATCCGCATTGAAGAGGCGCCGGACAAAGCGCGGAAGAAACGGTGGCTGTGGGTCTCCCTCGCCGTCAACCTCGGCATCCTCGGCTACTTCAAATACGCCAACTTCTTCATCGAGAACTGGATCTCGGCCTGGCAGTCCCTCGGCGTCACCATGCACGCCTCCACCCTGCAGGTCATCCTGCCCGTCGGCATCTCCTTCTACACCTTCCAGACCCTCTCCTACTCCATCGACATCTATCGGGGCAACCTCAAGGCCACGCGCGACCCCGTCGCCTTTGGCGCCTTCGTCTCCTTCTTCCCCCAACTCGTCGCGGGGCCCATCGAACGAGCCACCAACCTGCTGCCACAGATTACCGCGCCGCGGAAGTTCACCTACGAGCAAGGGCGCGACGGCATGCGCCTCATCCTCTGGGGCATGTTCAAGAAGGTCGTCGTGGCCGACTCCTGTGCGCCCTACGTCGACATGTGTTTCGACAACCCCGAAGCGTTCTCCGGCTCCACCCTCATCCTCGGTGCTATCCTCTTCTCCTTCCAGATCTACGGGGACTTCTCCGGATACTCCGACATCGCCATCGGTACCGCCAAGCTCTTCGGGTTCGAGCTGATGACCAACTTCAAGTTCCCCTACTTCTCACGCGACATCGCCGAGTTCTGGAGGCGTTGGCACATCTCCCTATCGACCTGGTTCCGAGACTACCTCTACATCCCCCTCGGCGGCTCACGTGTCTCCAAGCCCAAGGCCATCCGAAACGTCTTCGTCATCTTCCTCGTCTCAGGGTTCTGGCACGGCGCCAACTGGACCTTCATCGCCTGGGGAGGCATTCACGCCTTGCTATTCATCCCGCTGTTCCTGCGGGGGACGAATCGGAAGAACACCACTAGCATCGTCGCCCAAGGCAAATGGCTACCCTCACCGCGGGAACTCCTGCAAATGGGGTTAACGTTCACCGTCGTCACCATCGCGTGGGTCTTTTTTAGGGCGGACACCCTGCCCCAGGCTTTGCAGTTCATTCACACGATTCCATCGACACAATCCCAAACCTTTCCAACCACAAAACTCTATGCAATCATACCTGCAGTCGCGTACATGGCATTAACTGAATTCAAACACAGAAAATCGGATACAATAAGACTATCCAATTTCACGGCCGGATTCCTCTGCGCAATCATCGTCGGGTTCCAATTGGAAATCAACGACTCCCCAGAGTCATTCATTTACTTCCAATTCTGATGCGATCGGCAGCAACATTCATTTTGGGCCTCTTCTCTGCCTGCTTAATGAGCTGGTCGGTCAGTGTATTCACTCCGAGGGGCATGTACTTCTCGAGCTCCTTTAAAACTGACTGGAGTTGCGACACCATCAACATTGCACTTGGCAATTCTCGATCCCTATCTGCCATTGACTGCAATGAGCTGAGTAAAACAACCCGCTGGGTCCATATGGGGTACAGCTCCTCTGATATTTCGACCCAAATCTTGGCTTTACATCATGCCGAAGCCAAGTCCTCAATGATTGATACGGTTCTTTGGGAAATCTCCCCTTTCTCCTTTGACAGCAGAAGAGTTCACCGACATCGCGATTTCTGCAGAGACTTGATTCACTCGCATCCTCCGCTCATTTCACAAAGCCAAAGCGCTTATGAAGCATCCAGTTTGTTTCCAAACCGGAGCACACTCACAAACCTTAGACAAAAAATGAGCTCTGGTTTATCGGGAGACTACTCCGAACGGTGGCATTGTGAGCATGCTCAATACAAGCCGCTTAATCAAGAAATTCTGAACAGGGTGTTTCCGGATAACAGAATCCAATTTGATCAAGAACAAGTTCAACAACTCGAAGAAGAATTACAGCGACTCACTTCAGATGGAGTCCACGTGATGATTTTGTTTACCCCGTCACGCAGCGACTTCAAATCGGCCATTATCAATTACGATGATTACAAAATGGTTATCAACCAACTCGTCCCTAAGCCTCAAGTGATTGATTTAGACCTCACCGTGGACGACTCCATTTTCATGGATGCAGACCATGTCGCATGCCCGACGACTTTCACGCAAAAAAAAATTCTTCCCGCGATAAAGCCAACAAGCCCCGAATACATCAAACATGCTCTTCAACAGCCCTGAGTTTCTGGTCTTCCTGCCGATTGTCTTTGGGCTGTATTGGTTTGTCACCCGACGCAACCTCAAGGCGCAGAACCTCCTGCTACTAGCTGCATCGTATGTGTTCTACGGGTGGTGGGACTGGCGCTTCCTCGGGCTGATCGCGCTCTCCACCATCGTCGACTTTCTCGTCGGCATCCGCATTGAAGAGGCACCCGACAAAGCGCGGAAGAAACGGTGGTTGTGGGTATCACTGGCCGTCAACCTCGGCATCCTCGGCTACTTCAAGTACGCCAACTTCTTCATCGAGAACTGGATCTCAGCCTGGCAGTCCCTTGGCTTCACCATGCATGCCTCTACCCTGCAGGTCATCCTGCCTGTCGGCATCTCCTTCTACACCTTCCAGACCCTTTCCTACTCCATCGACATCTATCGGGGCAACCTCAAGGCCACCCGCGACCCCGTCGCCTTTGGCGCCTTTGTCTCCTTCTTCCCCCAACTCGTCGCAGGGCCCATCGAGCGGGCCACCAATCTTCTGCCGCAGATCACCTCGCCGCGGACCTTCACCTACGAGCAAGGGCGCGACGGTATGCGCCTCATTCTCTGGGGCATGTTCAAGAAGGTCGTGGTGGCCGACTCCTGTGCGCCCTACGTCGACATGTGTTTTGACAACCCCGAGGCGTTCTCCGGCTCGACCCTCATCCTCGGGGCCATTCTATTCTCCTTCCAGATCTACGGGGACTTCTCCGGATACTCAGACATCGCCATCGGCACCGCCAAGCTATTCGGCTTCGAGCTGATGACCAACTTCAAGTTCCCCTACTTCTCCCGCGACATCGCCGAGTTCTGGAGGCGGTGGCACATCTCACTCTCCACCTGGTTCCGCGACTACCTCTACATCCCACTCGGAGGGTCGCGCGTCTCCAAGCCCAAGGCCATCCGCAACGTCTTCGTCATCTTCCTCGTCTCCGGGTTCTGGCACGGAGCCAATTGGACCTTCATCGTCTGGGGAGGCATTCACGCCTTGCTATTCATCCCGCTGTTCCTGCGGGGGACGAATCGGAAGAACACAAGCGATGTTGTAGCGGAAGGGAGATGGCTCCCGTCACCAAGGGAACTAATTCAGATGGGATGGACGTTCACCGCCGTCACCATCGCCTGGGTGTTTTTCAGGGCGGACAACATTCATGACGCCTCGCAATACCTCGCGGGATGGACTGCTGTCGGAGGCGGTATGCCGTCATCGAGGATGCTCCTCAGCACATTAGGGCCGGTTGCCGTATTCGCAGGGGACTGGTTGCTTCGAGAAGACAAACTCTACTCCAATCGGAAATGGCTGCGTTGGGGCGTGTACATAGCTGTGGCCACGACCATTCTATTTGCATGGAATGACGCGTCCAGCCAATTTATCTACTTCCAGTTCTGATGCAGCGCTTCATCCTTCAAGCCGCGCTCTTCCTTCTTGCATGGCTCGCCATCGGCTATACTGTGGAAGGCGCCCTGTATTTGCAGATGCTGGACAAACGGGCCCATGTTCATGAGGACTGGCCAGATTTAATGGCGCTCGATTGTGACTATTGGGTGGTCGGGGACTCACGCACCACCGGACACTTGATTCCCGCCGTCATCGACTCCGTCACCGGAATGTCAGGTCACAACATCGCTTACAGTGGGTACCGGATGCGAATGGGACTGGACCGACTTCGATTTGCCTTGGAACACGCCAAGACCAAACCAAAGTGGGTTTTGCTGCAAAGTGACCTTTCCTATCTCGCTGAAAGCCGAATTCAGGACAACTACCCCATGAAAGATGGCGTGCTTCGCTATTTCCTGTTCGACCAACTGGGCATCAATGCCTTCTATCGTCGGTATGACAACTGGCGCGAATTAGACGCTTGGCTCCCCTTGCTGCGTTACAAGGGCTACCCCTTGATTTTCGCCAAACATGCGCTGGGGTGGAACCGTTGGGACAAAAGGGGGGACCGCGGTTATTGGCGTCTTGAGCGGGGTGTGGGGTTCACCGCATCAGCAACGAAAACGGGACTCGAAGATTCCCTCCTGATTTTCGACCTCCTCGAACTCCAAGAGGAAAATGAGTTTCACCTGCTCGGGTTCATCCCCCCCTCGCCTGGCGCGAGATGGCAACCTACTCCTGACAATCGATCAAAACTGAACGCGCTCTTCCCGATTGTGGACCACACCGGACTGTTCGCCAACGCCGAAGAGGCATACTTCCACGACCGAAGCCACTTTTCGGAAAAAGGTGCAATAGAATACTCTTTATTGATTGGCGAGGCATTCATGAAGCGTCAAACACACATCGAATGAAGCAATTCGGCATTCAGTTCGGCTTGTGGCTTCTTTTCCTCCCGATCGGCATTATCGCAGTAGGGCTGGGTGCACAGATTCACCCGAGGTTGGAAGTGATGTTGTTCGCCAAAGCCACCCAATACGGACACACCATTTTTCGCATAACTGAATTTTCGACCCTAGAAACCGCACCAGATTTAGTGACCCTTGGAAGCAGCACTTGCTATCGGGGCATCGACCCTCGCTCCTTTACCAAAAGCGACTTGTCTGCATTCAACCTCTGCTCTTCCAGTCAATCATTTTACAATTCCTCTTACCTTCTACAGTGGACCATCCAAAAGGAATTGGCTCCTCGCATTCTTCTTCTCGATGCCTATCCTGCAATTTGGATGCACACCGGCATTGAATCCTCGAGAGATCTAACCATCAACAATGACCTTGCATTTGAATGGCCATTCCAACAGATGGCTTGGAGTTCAGGTGATTTCCCAACCATGCTCAAAGCGAGCTACTTCGGAGTGAAACGGAGATTTGTGCCGCACAGGACCCTGCAAGGCACCTCAGACACGTACATAGCGGGCGGCTTCTCGTATTCCAACAAAGCGCCCCTATTCACCGCACCCCTCTGTAATACTGACAGCATCTTGCTGAATCGAAAGCAGAGAAAGGCATTTTCAGCCATTCAACAGACTTGCGCTGAAGAAGGCATTCAGCTGCTGCTCGTCAATCCGCCGCAGCTGTGCGAGGAAGTGTTCGTGAGGCCGGAGGTGATGGAGGGGTTGCCGTGGATTGAGGGGAACGAGTGGCCGCTGGCGAAGGTGGATACGTTGTACTACGATGACCACCACTTGCGGGGGGTGGGGGCGGAGCTGTATTCGGAGTGGTTGGCTGAGCGCGTGGTGGCGCTGATGGACTGATAATCAACGGGTCGCGAGAGGTTAAGCGAGGCCGGCAGCGAATGGGGCAATTCGTCGGCCGAAAGCGGGGGCTCGTCGGGCGCTCAAGGTGCTGCTGCCCGTTTCACAAAATGCGTGAAGAAGGTGTGCTATATTGCCGCTCAAGAAACCTGTGATACCACGCGATTCATGACGCCACAGACTACCGCAGCCCGTGCTGCACACGCCCCCCTATCCGGCCGCAATCATGCGGCCGGCGCCATCTTCCGTCCCTTAGTGGGCCTTGCCGCATTGTTGCTCGCGGTGTTGTGTACGCCCGACGCCGCCATGGCGCAGGCTGGCTCCGGAACGCTGAAAGGAAAAGTCACCGACGTAGAAACCGGCGAGCCTCTGCCGTTCGTGAACGTCGTCCTCTTCCTGAATGGAAACCAAGTGACGGGTGGCAACACCGACTTCGATGGTGAGTACACCATTAAGCCGATCAACCCGGGATCCTATGACGCGCTGTTCAGCTTTGTCGGATACACGCCAAAGAAGGTGACGGGTGTCAAGGTGACGGCCAACAAGATTCAGTTCGTGAACGCCACCCTTGGTGCGGGTGTCATGATGGACGAAGCCGAGGTCATCGAGTACACCGTTCCGCTCATCGACCGCGATGGTGGCGCTTCCGGTGGAACCGTGACACGTGAAGACATCGAGAAGCTTCCTGGTCGTGACGCGCTAGCGGTGGCGACTACAGTGGCGGGCGTGGGAACTTCGGGTACAGGCGGCGGCGTCTCTATTCGTGGAGCACGGACCAGCTCAACCTGGTACTACATCGACGGTGTGAAAGTCCGTGGATCCGTGGCTTTGCCCAAGAGTGCCATCGAGGAAGTCAGCGTCATCACCGGTGGTATTCCCGCCAACATTGGTGACGTAACAGGTGGTGTCATCAGCATCTCGTTGAGGAACTCCAGCTCCAAGTGGTTTGGAGGCGCAGAGGTCATCAGCTCAGGATTGCCTGTGGGAGACGACCAGAGCATCGGCCTCGACAAGTATGGTTATAACCTTGCGGAGGCCACCATTTCTGGCCCCATTGCATTTGCCAAGAACGATGACGGCACCCGTGGCCGTCCACTGCTCGGCCTCTTCTTGACGGGCAACTACACCTCCAACTATGACGGTCGCCCCACATTTGGAGGGCTGAACCGGATGAAGGAAGACGTGCGTCAGCAACTCATTGCTGACCCCTTGCGCCAGAACATTGACCTCGCCACAGGCGACATCAACGGCGCCTTGTATAACGCCGACTTTTTGACTCCAGATGCTTTTGAATCGGTACCCACCCGTTTAAATGCAGCGAACACCAGTGCCCAACTGGTAGCCAAAATTGACGTGAACACCTCGGAAACGGTGAGCCTCACTTTTGGTGGAACAGGCCTCTTCAACCGCGGGCACAACTTCAGCTATGCCAACAGCCTGATGAACTGGGAAAACAACTCCCTGTCTACCAACTTGAACTGGAGGGCATACGCCAAGTTTAGCCAGCGCTTCCAGGCCGAAGAAGGTGAGGACGAGGGCGGTTTGAGCAACGTCTTCTACCAAATCATGGTGGACTTTACCCAAAACACGGGCCGTACCGAAGACGACACCCACGGGGATGACCTCATGAAATACGGCCACCTCGGTCGCTTCAACGTGTCGCAACAAAACAGCTACCAGTACGACCCTTCATCCGATGTCTTCCGCCACGTAGGTTGGGAGGATACCGCCGTTTATTTCAACCCATCTCAGTTCAACCCCGAACTGGCCGCGATCACACAACAGTACTTCAATCTGTTCGACCGCTCTCCATACATACCCTTCATCGACGGTCCATATGACAACCTGCTGACCGTCCAGAACAACGCCCTGTTGAACGGACAAGAAGCGCCCGACACCTACGGCCTCTGGAATTACTACGGCACACAGAGCAACGGATTCAGCAAGTTTGACCAGCGCCAGTTCCGTGTTTCGGCTGCAGGTTCAGCAGACATTGGCGACCATGCTTTGCAGCTTGGATTTGAATACGAGCAGCGCCGAGATGCCTTTTACAGTGTATCTCCTGTGGGATTGTGGACGCTCGCCCGTTTGACAACCAACAGCCACATTAAGGAGATCGACACTTCTGATTCGACCATCACCAACGTGGGCACGAATTACTACGTGACCTACGACCGATTGATCGGTGACAACCAATTCGAATTCGACCGCAACCTGCGCGAATCCCTTGGACTCGATCCCGACGGCAACGACTACATCAATGTAGACGCGCTCGACCCCAACAACGTCAACATTTCTTTGTTTGGCGCCGACGACCTGCTCAACCAAGGTTCTAACTACGTGAACTACGGCGGCTTTGACCACCACGGCAACTCCCTCAGCGGACGCCCCACCATTGAGGACTTCTTCAACGAGACCAACGACAACGGATTCCGGACCCGTCCCATCGGTGCTTACGAGCCCATCTACATCGCAGGCTATGTGATGGACAAATTCACATTTGACGACATCATCTTTAATATCGGTGTGCGTGTAGACCGCTTCGATGCCAACCAGCCGGTTCCAAACGACCCTTACATCATTGGCGAAGCCTACCAAGTGGGGGACATCACCAACCAGCTTCTGGGGGACTTGGATCCGAACTTTGTCATTCCCGACAACATCGGTGAAGACTATGCCGTCTACGTTGACGCTTATGACAACGCCACCACCGTCGTAGGTTTCCGCGATGGCGACACTTGGTTCAACGCCGCCGGTACAGAGGTTCAGGATCCCGACATCCTCGCAGTCAACGAGGTCTACCCCGCACCCTGGCTGCAGACCGACCCCGATGCGCCGCTGACCTCCAACGCGTTCTCTGACTACGAGCCACAGGTCAACATTATGCCCAGGGTGTCGTTCTCGTTCAACATCTCTGACGAGGCGGTCTTCTTTGCCCACTACGACATCTTGACGCAGCGCCCGACTTCGAGCATCCGCTTCAGCCCCATCGACTACCTCTTTATGCGGAACCGGGACGCGCTCATCGCCAACCCCAACCTCCGTCCTGAAAAGACCGTGGACTACTCCATCGGTTTCCAGCAAGTCCTGTCCAAGACCTCCAGCTTGAAGCTCGAGGCCTTCTACAAGGAGCTGCGCGACATGATCCAGGTCCGGAACTTTACCGGCGCCTTCCCACGTCCCTACCGCGCCTTTGGAAACCTCGACTTCGGAACGGTCAAGGGCCTCACGGTCAGCTACGACCTGCGCCGCACAGGCAACGTCCGGATGAACGCCAACTACACGTTGCAGTTCGCCGATGGTACCGGTTCTACCACACAGACCGCCTTGGCACTCATCAACGCTGGATTGCCCAACCTCCGGAGCATCAACCCGCTCAACTATGACCAGCGCCACCGCATCGTGTTTAACGTGGACTACCGCTACGGCAGTGGTGAGGCGTACAACGGTCCGATGATCGGGAAGTCACAAATCTTCGCCAACACTGGATTCAACCTGATCACCAACCTCGGTTCAGGCACGCCGTTTACCTCACAGGTGTTCCCTACGCCCATCACCGGGGAAATCAGCCCTTCTACAGAAGGCAGCCTGAACGGAAGCCGCTTGCCTTGGCAAGTGACGTTGAACACCAACATCGACAAGAGCTTCGAACTCACCTTCGGGGAAGGAGAAGATGCCAAGAAGGCCTACCTCAATGTGTACTTCTGGATCACCAATCTGTTGAACACCCAAAACATCACTGGCGTTTACCGCTTTACGGGAACACCGGATGACGATGGATACCTCGCAGCCGCGCAGTACCAGCCGCAGATTGCGACCAAAAACGATCCAGATGCCTACCGCAACTATTACGGTATGTATGTAGACAATCCGTTTAACCTCGGGGTACCCCGCACCATCCGTTTGGGCGTCAAGCTCGACTTCTGATCCCAAACAACCTGCACCATGTACCCAGAGCTCTTTAAGAAGATGACCCGAAACCGCATCCTCTCCATCGCCCTCGGCGCTGCCATGCTCACCTCAGGTGATGCGATGGCATACAAGTACGTCGGCGCCAATGGACCCGGCGAAGCCGGACCCAACGCCACAGGCGACACCAACGGAACGCTCGGAGCTGCCCAGCCCCGAACTGTAGCCGCAGCGTGTGCCCCTGCCGCCGCCCTCAAAAACCTCGAATGGAACAACGTTCGTGCCTTGGTAGAAACTGGAGGTTCCCTCTGGCAAAACCGGGCGCAAGGCAACGCCGCATACGAGGTGCCCAAAGACGGCAACGTGCATTCCATCTACGCAGGATCACTGTGGATGGGTGGCATCTCTCCTGACCAACAGCTCAAGCTGGCCGCCATCAAGTTCCGTGCTTCTGGCAACGACTACTGGCCTGGGCCCCTGACCAACGATGGCTCAGCAGAAGTGGACGAAACCACCTGTAACGAATACGACCGCTTCTTCACCACCACCCGTGCAGACAGCGAACGTCACCGCCAATACTTCGAAGCCATTACTGCCGGCACAGTAGATGAGGAGTTCCCCGATGGCTATGCCATTCCTTCGAGCTTCTTCGATTATCCCGCCATGGGCAACACCGCCCTTGGACAGGATTTCTACCTCGCCCCTTTCCTCGACTTTGACGGAGACGGTTTCTACGACCCCACCCTCGGCGACTACCCTTGGTACGACTTTCTCCAAGAAATCGACTGCAAGAACCGCCGCCGCGAAGACCCTGTGCCCTTGTTTGGTGACCAGAACTTCTACTGGATCTTCAACGACAAAGGCAACGTCCACTCCGAATCACAGGGCGAGCCCATCGGCATGGAAATCCGCGCCCAAGCTTTCGCATTCTCCACGAATGACGAGATCAACAACATGACGTTCTACAACTACGTGCTCATCAACCAGGGTACGCAGACGTTGAGCAACACTTACTTCGGCTCTTGGGTCGATGCCGACCTCGGTTGCTACAACGACGACTACGTCGGATGTGACGTGCAGCGCGGTCTCGGTTACTGCTACAACGGTGACGCCAACGATGAGAACTGTGGTGCCAATGGATACGGTGAAAATCCACCCGCTGTCGGAGTGGACTTCTTTGAAGGCCCCTACCAAGACACGGACAGCCTCGACAACCCGTTGACCCTCGACTTCTCCGATGCGCAGGACAGCCTCGGTATTCCTTACCGCGGCATCGGCATCGGTTACGGCGACGGCATCGCCGACAACGAGCGTTTCGGCATGCGCCGCTTCGTGTACTACAACAACTCTGGCGACCCCATCAACGGAGAACCCACGACGCCCGTTCACTACTACAACTACATGAACGGCATCTGGAAGAACGGCCAGAAAATGACCTACGGTGTCGACGGCATCAATGGTTCGGAAACCCCTTGTGACTATATGTTCCCGGGCGAAACCGACCCCAACCAGTGGGGCACTGGCGGTATTCCTGTGGAGCCTTGGACCGAGCAAACCGCTGGCAATCCTGCTGCTGACCGCCGTTTCATCCAAGCTGCGGGGCCCTTCACCCTCGAGCCCGGTGACTTCAACAACATCACCGTAGGTGTGGTTTGGGCGCGCGCCACCGCGGGCGACCCGTTCGCTTCAGTTGAGTTGATGCGCATTGCTGACGACAAGGCGCAAGCCCTGTTCGACAACTGCTTTGAGATTGTTTCTGGTCCTGACGCTCCCGATGTCACCATTCAGGAATTGGACAAGGAATTGATCCTGTACCTGACCAACGACAACCCCATCTCGAACAACTACCAGGAACAGTACACGAAGTTTGATCCAGGTGTACCCGAATACAACAGCTCCAACGAACTGCTCGACAGCCTTCAGCGCAGCTACGTATTCCAAGGTTACCAGATCTACCAACTTCGCAATTCTGAAGTGGGTCCGGATGAACTCGGTAATGTTGAAGCCGCCCGTTTGATCGCTCAGGTCGACGTCCAAGACGACATCGACTTGATAGTCAACTACGACCAAGACCCACAGATGGGCTTGCCTGTGCCATCCTTGATGGTCAACGGAGAGAACAAAGGAGTGCGCCACAGTTTCCAAGTCGAAAACGACGCCTTTGCCCAAGGCGACAACCGCTTGATCAACTACAAAACGTATTACTTCATGGCCATCGCTTATGGCTACAACCAATACGAGCCCTACGACCCCGTGCTTCTGACCGGTCAAAGCAAGCAGTACTTGGCAAGCCGTAAAGCAGCCGTAGGTTCCATTCGGACCTACAGCGGATCGCCCCACCCACCTGTGACCGAAGCAGGCGGCACGATTGAGTCTGCCTCCTATGGCGACGGTGTGGCCATGACGCGGATTTCCGGAAAAGGAAACGGCACCAACATCATCGACATCACCCGCGACAGCGAGACTAAGATCCTGGAGAACACCTTTATCGAGGAGCTCCAGTACGTCCGTGGCGCAGGGCCCGTTGGCGTCCGCGTTGTAGACCCCCTCTCCGTGCCCAACGCTGAGTTCGAACTCGCCCTTGCCCTCGGCAACGGCGACCTCGACCCCGAGGACGACGCCGATGAGTGCTTCTGGACGTTGACCAACCTCACTTGGTTGAACGACGATGATCCCGACAACGACCTCGACGCCGTGCGCACCTCCAACGAGGCCATCTCCATCCGCAACGAGCAGCTCCTGCTCGACTGGGGTCTGGCCATCACTTGGGAGCAGTATGTCTTCGGCAACGACGGAACCTTTACCGAGCCCCTCTTCGGCACCATCGAGTTCGCCGATCCCGAGCAGCCTTGGTTCTTTGGCATTCCCGACCGCGAAGGCATCGGAAGCGAGCTCAACTGGATCCGTGCCGGTGCACAAGAGACCCCCGATGGTACGCCCGAGGAAGAAGCCGTCTTTGACGACTTCAAGCCCGGACAACCCTACGACGAAGGCGAACAGTGGGAAGGTGTCCTCTTCGGAACCTGGGCCCCGTACTGCATGGTCTCCTGGACCGACGACGTCACCTTCGCCGATGGATCTACCTCTCCGTACCCTGTCGTGGCTCCCACCACAGGACCCCTGAAGTGGAACCTCGGACCCATCACCGATGCCATCCCCGGCACACCCAACGTCGATGTGGTCATGACCTCTGACAAGACCAAGTGGACCCGTTGTCCCGTCTTTGAGATGCAGCCCAACGAAGACCTCGCTCAAGACATGGACACCCCGCTCGGGTCCCCTGAGAAGATGGGACTCCGACGCCACAAATCCGTGGACAAGAACGGCCGCACCGTAGACCAAGGTGGTGACCCTTACTTCGCCACCCTCAACGGACAGCAGACCCACGGCATGGGGTGGTTCCCCGGGTACGCCATCGATGTAGGTACCGGTGAGCGCCTCAACATGGCCTTCGGTGAAGACTCTTGGGCCTCCGCCGACAACGGTGACGACATGCTCTTCAACCCCTCCTCACGGGTGCAGGGTGGACTGGGCAACGTCTACGCCGGTGGTCAGCACTGGATCTATGTCTTCCGCAACCAAGCATACTCCGACGACAACGACGGGCGTGTGCCTGCCTACGACCTCGGTCAATACCTCTACGGCAAGTTTGGTCCCGACGCCGGGTCCAACGACGACCGCAAGGCCATGCGTGGATGTGGTTGGGTAGGGTCGTCCCTCACCAATCCTGGGTTCGAGATGTTGTCCGTCGAAGACGGTCTCATCCCCACCGAGACCCGCATCAAGCTCCGTGTGGCCAAGGACTACCGACGCTACGCCTACGACCGCTCTGATGTGGATGAAACCGAGGGCACGCCCAACAACAACAACCCGTTGTACCGCTTCTCCACGGCAGATGTGGCCACCGTCACCGGTGACAACCCCACCCTCTCCGATGCCTTGGAGAACGTTCGCGTCGTGCCCAACCCGTACTACGCCTACTCTCAATACGAGACCTCCAAGCTCGACAACCGCGTCAAGATCACAGGACTCCCTGAGGTATGTACCGTGCGCATCTACTCCATCGCAGGTACACTCGTCAGAACCTTTCAAAAGGCCGACCCCCTCACCTACATCGAGTGGGACCTCAAAAATGACCGGAACGTCCCCATCGCTGGTGGCGTCCACATCGTTCACGTCAATGCCCCAGGTGCGGGCGAGAAAATCGTCAAGTGGTTCGCTGTCATGCGGCCC
>Ga0206125_10001140_pt1 | contig 32153 bp, 30 predicted proteins | sample Helgoland_Spring_4_FD_148598 | JGI IMG/M metagenome (GOLD analysis project Ga0206125, IMG submission 148598) | Pelagic subsurface seawater microbial communities from Kabeltonne, Helgoland, North Sea - Helgoland_Spring_Bloom_20160331_1 | ecosystem: Environmental > Aquatic > Marine > Epipelagic ... | reverse complement strand
CTCTTATTGGAAATATTGAAGCCATAGACAGTAACACCTCATTTATTGAATTACAATTTCAGGGAGATTTCAATCCTATGATGGCAATGATGGTTAAAGCTCCAGTGAGTAAGTTTATAGACACACTCTCTACAAATTTAGAAACAATTTAAAAGTGATATTTTATTTCTTTTAGATTGTAGGTATCTCTCTGGCAAGAATCATTCTCTAAGACCAATAGGCCAGAATTAGTAACACCTCTTAGTATAGCGTTAAAAGCTGGTAATGTTTTACTTGAATAAACAGCCACGGTATCAAGTCTATACAATTTTTGATTGTAAGAGCTGAAAATTGATTCAAAATCTCCATTTTCTAAGCGGGTTAATTCTATCTCTAATTGTTGCAGCAATATCTTACGCACCAAAGAAATATCAAAATAATTTCCAGTGGCAAGCCTCAAAGAACTTGCCAATGGAAGGTCTTTAAATTGTTTTTCATTTACGTTCATCCCAACACCTATAATAGAGGCATCTATTAGATTTCCTTTGATTGTGTTTTCAATTAATATTCCGCAACATTTTTTACTGCGTGACATAATGTCGTTAGGCCATTTTATGCTTATTTCAGGGATTTTAAAATGCTTTAAGGTGCTAAAAACAGCAAGTGAGACAGCCATAGACACATACCATTGTAGTGAAATTTGAAGACCTTTAAAGCGTTTAAAAACACTTAGTGTGAGGCTATTGTTGGGCTGAGAATGCCACAGGGCATCTACTTGTCCTCTGCCCTTAGTCTGTCTTTGGGTTACTACCACAGTATAATCTTTTAAAACACAAGTCTTTGCCAAGTCTTTTAAGTAGGTATTGGTAGATGGTGTGGCATTAAGTTTGATTATATTCACGGGTGACAATTTAAGATTTTATTATAGATGCAAAACACTTATAACAAACAAAAAGTAATAACTTTGCATAAACCAAACGTTTGAATGACTAAAAAAGAAAAAAACACAGATCTTCTTATTACTCATATCATAAGAGGAATTGAGGAAATAAAAGGGCAAGATATTGAAATTCTTGACCTTAGAGAAATTGAAAATACAGTTACAGATTATTTTATTATCTGTAATGGTACCTCAAACACTCAAGTAAACGCTATTGTAAGTTCTGTACAAAAAATTGTGAGCAAAGCTTTAAAAGAAAAAGCTTGGCATATAGAAGGAAGTGAAAATTCTGAGTGGATTCTTATGGATTATGTCCACGTAGTTGTACACGTTTTTCAAAAACATATTAGAGATTTTTATGACATTGAAGGCCTATGGGGTGATGCAAAGTCTGTCAAAATCCAAACGTCTCATTAAAAAAAATAGTAAAGCCATATGGCAAACCAGACAAAAGATTCTAAGAATAAAAAAGATAAAAAACCAGATCTTAAAAAACCAAAATTTAGCCCGTATTGGATATATGGCTCTATTTTTGTGATTTTTTTAGTTCTTCAATTATCTGGTGGAGGCAGCTTTTCTCAAACAAAAAAAACAAGCCAAGCTGAGTTTGAAAATTACCTCAGGCAAGGAGATGTTCAAAAAGTTGAGATTGTAAACAAAAAAGTAGCTAAAGTATACCTTACCCAAGAGGCACGACTCGACGGGGTTCACTCCAAAAACAAACCAAAGGGACTATTAACACCGGGAGCCAATGATCCAAGCTACGAGTTTGAATTTGGTGATCTTCAAAATTTTGAAAATAATTTCCAAATCATTAAAAAAGAAAATAATTTGGACACACAAATTATTTGGAATACAGAGACCAATCTTTGGGGAGAGGTTATTGTTGGACTCTTACCTTTTATTGTAATTATAGGTATATGGATTTTCATCATGAGACGGATGTCTGGTGGAAGTGCTGGTGGAGGTGCTGGAGGTCAAATATTTAATATTGGGAAATCCAAAGCAAAGTTATTTGATGAAAAACTGGATGTAAAAACATCTTTTAAAGATGTTGCGGGTCTGGAAGGAGCTAAGGAAGAGGTACAAGAAATTGTTGATTTTCTAAAATTTCCGGAAAAATACACAGCCCTTGGAGGTAAAATACCTAAAGGAGCCCTTTTAGTAGGGCCTCCAGGTACAGGAAAAACATTGTTGGCACGTGCTGTTGCTGGAGAGGCCAAGGTTCCTTTTTTCTCTTTGTCTGGCTCAGATTTTGTTGAAATGTTTGTGGGTGTTGGCGCCTCTAGAGTACGAGATTTATTTAAACAAGCCAAAGAAAAATCTCCATCAATTATTTTTATAGATGAGATAGATGCTATTGGCCGTGCTCGTGGAAAAGCTAATTTTTCAGGATCTAATGATGAGCGTGAAAACACATTAAACCAACTCTTAACAGAAATGGATGGTTTTGGTACAGATTCTAACGTAATTGTTATTGCTGCCACAAACCGAGCAGATGTGCTAGATAAAGCACTAATGAGAGCGGGACGCTTTGACAGACAAATATATGTAGACCTTCCAGATGTAAGAGAACGTAAAGAAATTTTTGAAGTGCATCTTCGCCCTTTGAAAAAGGAAGAAGGCCTAGATACAGACTTCCTCTCCAAGCAAACACCAGGATTCTCTGGTGCAGACATTGCAAATGTTTGTAATGAGGCTGCACTAGTAGCTGCCAGGGGTGAGAAAAATGCAGTAGGAAAACAAGACTTCTTAGATGCTGTAGACAGAATTGTTGGAGGTCTTGAGAAAAAGAACAAAATTATTACACCAGCTGAGAAAGAAGCAATTGCATTCCACGAGGCAGGACATGCAACGGTAAGTTGGATGCTAGAGCACGCAGCACCACTAGTTAAAGTTACTATTGTACCAAGAGGTCAATCTCTAGGAGCCGCCTGGTATTTGCCAGAAGAGCGCCTTATTGTAAGACCAGAACAAATGCTTGACGAAATGTGTGCAACACTTGGAGGTAGAGCTGCTGAAAAAGTAATATTTAATAAAATATCTACCGGAGCTCTTAGTGATCTTGAAAAAGTAACCAAACAAGCACGTGCTATGGTAACTGTTTATGGTCTTAATGACAAGGTTGGAAACCTCACCTATTATGACTCAAGTGGACAGTCTGAGTATAACTTCAGTAAACCATACAGCGAAAAAACAGCAGAGTTGATAGACAAAGAAATATCACACCTTATTGAAACGCAATACCAGCGCGCTATTGATTTATTAGAGACCAACAAAGAGAAACTCACAGAGTTGGCAAACGTACTACTGGCAAAAGAAGTTATTTTTAAAGACAACCTTGAAGTTATTTTTGGAAAAAGACCTTTTGAAAAATCTACTAGCGATATATTAACTGATGTGCAAGAGGATACACAAACTTCTAAACCAGCAGACTCTACCCAGGAAAGTGATGATGCTTCTAACTAGGACGTAGTTTATAAACATATGGTAAAGATTAGTATTGTGGGTTTTCTATGACGAGATTTTTACTATCTTTGATATAACAAGAATTTAAACACCCATAAACCCTGCATATGAGTCTCTTTAAAAGACTTTTAAAAGGAAATCTCAATCTAAAAAAAACACCTAAACAAAAAGGTGAGCAGGATGATGGCCGTAAATATTATCCTGAAGAAAATCTTGCCATAGATGAGAGGTTTACCAATAATTTCAGAAAAAATGGAGGTAAATTCTTGTACTGTCTAAATGCTCAAGAAATTAACGAAGCTTTTGATAATATCTTACTGGAGAATGACTGGTATGAAAAACAAGTGTTTTGCATCAATAAAATGCTTTCAGAAAAATTTGATGGGTATAATTTAAACTTCACCAAAAAAACAACTGCTACTTTTTTCTTGACTACTTGTGAGTCATTAATATCAAAAAATGGGTCTATTTTACTCTCATCAAATCAAATTAAGGAGAAAAAATTGGATGAGCTACCCACCAATATTGTCATATTTGCTACTACAAGCCAGTTTGTAGAGAACATAAGTGAAGGCCTACGTATTATCAAAAATAGAGGCGGAAAATTTATCCCCAGCAATATCACTGCAATCCAAGATTTTGAGACAGAAAAAGAAAAGGATTTTATGAGTTATGGAAGTAGTACAAAAAACTTATATTTGCTGCTTTTAGAAGATCTATAGAAGACCTACACTATGAGAGAAATTGTTGTACGAAGTTTATCTGGGATTTTGTATCTCCTAGTCGTAATTTTTTCCATGTACACCTCTCGTGAAATATTCATGGTGCTTTTTCTTATACTAGGATTTCAAACCCTCAAGGAATTTAAAAAACTCATACAACTTAAATCCTTCACCTCTTATCTTCTACTCCCAATTTCGCTTTTATTATTAAGCTACTACCACCCAGGAGAGATAATACTATATATATATTTAGGCTGTTGCTTACTTGTAAATATATTACTGGCCAAAGATTTGAAATCAACCACAAATAGTCTATTACTTAAACAGAAAAAATACATCCCTACGATGCTCTACATCATTGGCGGTTTTATTTTTCTAACACGCATTGCGTTTTCTGATGAGGAATTTAAACCACAGATTATTGTTGGTGTGTTTGCTTTAATTTGGTGCAATGATACCTTTGCCTACATTGTTGGTAAATCTTTAGGTAAAAATAAATTACTGGAGCGCGTTTCTCCAAAAAAAACAATAGAAGGGTTTTTTGGAGGGCTCATAGCAGCTATCATAGCAGGTCTCATTATCTTTAATGTTTTAGATTTATATACGTTAGGCATTTGGATATCTCTTGGGGTGATTGCTTCAGTATTTGGAACCATTGGAGACCTTGTGCAATCCAACTACAAACGACAAGCCGGAGTAAAAGATAGCGGAAACCTAATGCCGGGTCACGGAGGATTATATGACAGGCTGGATAGCGCAATTTATGCCAGCCCATTTATTTATGCATTTTTACAACTTATAACTTATGTTTCATAAAGAAGGATACAAAATTATTTTAATTACCCTAGTGTTAGGTATTGCAATGAGCTTGGCTGCAGAATTTTACATTGTAAACAACTACCTAAGAAGCACCATCATGCTCCTGGCTATTGTAATGCTTGTTTTAGTGCTGCAGTTTTTCAGAAACCCAAAAAGAACAATCAACACTAGCCAAGACCATGTAGTGTCTCCCGTAGATGGCAAAGTTGTGGTTATTGAAGAGGTGTTTGAAAAAGAGTTTTTCAATGAAAAAAGATTACAAGTGTCTGTTTTTATGTCTCCCATAAATGTACACGTAACTCGCTACCCAGTTGCTGGTAAGGTAGTTTTTAGCAAATACCATCCCGGAAAATTTTTGGTTGCCTGGCATCCAAAATCTAGTGAAGAAAATGAGCGCACAACCGTAGTGGTAAACTCAAAAAACTTTGGAGATGTACTTCACCGTCAAATTGCAGGGGCTTTGGCTAGACGTATTGTAAATTATGCAGAAAAAGGGCAACAAGTTACTCAAGGGAGCGATAGTGGTTTTATTAAATTTGGATCTCGTGTAGATGTATTTCTTCCTATAGGCACAAAGCTTGACGTAAAACTTAATGATGTTGTCAAAGGAGGAACCTCCATTTTGGCATCTGCCTAAACAAATTAAAAATAGTAATGACATCACAGGAAATAGACATCGCATTTAAAAAAGCTGTTGAGACCGTAAACGGGCACAAAGAGCCTTTTCCTGCAGATACATTATTAAAGCTATATGCGTATTACAAACGCGCCACAAACTCCTGGCACAATCCAAGTAATACTAAGAAAAAACTGATTTCGGCTTTTAAAACAAATGCACTCTTCCAAGCTCAGCATCTTACCCAAGATCAAGCCAAGTTAGAATACATAGAAACCTCAACCCATTATTTTTTGTATAGAAAGTAATTATTAACTAAGACTTTTTATAGAACTTTCAATTGTTTCAATCTTAGCAATTGCGTCTGCCTCTTTTTTACGCTCGTTATCAACCACCTGTTGGGGAGCACCACTCACAAATTTTTGATTTTTCAATTTACCTTGTACGCTCTTTAAAAACCCTTGAGTATATGTTAGTTCTTCATTTAACTTAAGTATTTCCTGAGCTACATCAATAGTTCCCTCTATGGGTATAAAATACTCGTTAGACTTCACCCTAAAGGTTAAGGCGCCCTCTACCCCACTTTTAACAGATATCATATCACTAATATTTCCTAGTTTTTTTATAACAACATCAAACTGGTTATTTATCTTCTCTGTATTTATAACTGAAAGTGAAATAGCATCTTTAAAAGCAATATTCTTTTCTTTTCTGATAGTCCTTATTCCAGAAATAACCTCAGATGCAAACTCAAACTCAGTTAATAAAGCCGTATCTATTGTTGCAGTTTTTGGCCAATGGTTTACAATCAAAGCTTCTTGAGGTGTTCTTGTAGCTATGGCATGCCAAAGTTCTTCTGTCAAAAACGGCATAAATGGATGTAATATTCTCAAGTTATCCTCAAAAATAGCAATCACACGATCATACGTTTTTTTATCTATAGGAGCCTGGTAAGCTGGTTTTACAATTTCCAAAAACCAACCACAAAAATCATCCCATACAAGTTTATAACTTGCCATTAGAGCATCACTAATTCTGTATCTACTGTAATGATCCTCAATCTCAAGAAGAGTTTGCTGTAAACGAGATTCATACCACTCAACAGCTATCTTGGAGGATTCTGGCTGTGAAATAGTAGCATCGATATCCCAAGATTGGGTTAATTTAAATGCATTCCAGATTTTATTTGAAAAGCCTTTACCTTGTTGGCAAAGAGCTTGGTCAAACATTAAATCATTACCAGCAGCAGCACTAAGAAGCAAACCAACTCTTACTCCGTCTGCACTGTAGGTTTCTATAAGTTGTAGGGCATCTGGAGAATTCCCTAGAGACTTACTCATTTTTCGACGCTGTTTGTCTCTAACCAATCCCGTTAAGTATACATTTTTAAAAGGTTTTTGATCAGTATACTCAAAGCCGGCTATAATCATTCTTGCTACCCAGAAAAACAAAATATCTGGACCTGTGACCAAATCATTGGTTGGGTAGTAATAGTTAAACTCCTCATTATTGGGATTATTTAGGCCATCAAAGACACTAATAGGCCACAGCCAAGATGAAAACCACGTATCTAAAGCATCAGGGTCTTGGCGCAAATCTGTAGCTTTTAAAGATGCATTACTTGTTTTTTCTTTGGCCAGCACCAGGGCTTTTTCGATAGATTCAGCTACAACAAAATCTTCTTTCCCATCTCCATAGAAGTATGCTGGAATTTGTTGCCCCCACCATAACTGACGAGAAATATTCCAATCTCTGATATTGGTCATCCAATGACGGTAGGTATTTTCAAATTTCTTTGGGTGTAAAACCACGTCATCCTGCTCCAAAACAGCTTTTATGGCAGGTTTCACTAAATCTTCCATTTTTAAAAACCACTGGTCGCTAAGGCGCGGCTCAATGACTGCTTTGGTACGCTCACTGGTTCCTACTTTATTGAGATGTTGCTCTGTTTTGATTAAAGCGCCTAATGCTTCAAGTTCAACTTTAATTTCTTTTCGAACCACAAAACGATCTTTCCCTTGATAGTGTAATCCAAAACTGTTAATGGTCGCATCATCATTAAAAATATCTACAACCTCAAGCTTATGCTTATCTCCCAGCATTTTGTCATTTTCATCATGCGCTGGAGTTACTTTTAAACACCCTGTTCCAAATTCTACATCTACATATGGGTCTTCTATTATTGGAATGACTTTATTGCAAATAGGCACAATGGCTTTTTTTCCTTTTAAATGAGCAAAACGCTCATCATCTGGGTTTATACAAATAGCAGTATCGCCAAAAATAGTTTCTGGACGCGTGGTAGCAATGGTTAGGGTCTGGTCGCTATCTTGTATTTTATAGGATATATAAAACAAATCACCTTGCTGCTCTACATAATTAACCTCTTCATCGCTTAAGGTTGTTTTTGCCTGTGGATCCCAATTTACCATTCTATAACCTCTGTAAATAAGTCCTTTATTGTATAAATCAACAAAACTTTTTATCACCTGGGTAGACATGTTAGGATCAAGAGTAAATTTTGTACGCTCCCAGTCACAAGAAGCGCCCAGTTTTTTAAGTTGATCCAATATAACACCTCCATACTCATCAGTCCAATCCCAAGCATGTTTTAAAAATTCTTCTCTTGTTAAATCTGCCTTTTCAATACCTTGCTCTTTTAAACGTGCAACAACCTTTGCCTCTGTAGCAATACTTGCATGATCGGTGCCAGGAACCCAACAGGCATTAAAACCTTTTAAACGTGCTCTTCGAATCAACACATCTTGTATGGTGTTGTTAAGCATATGTCCCATGTGGAGTATTCCAGTAACGTTTGGAGGGGGGATTACAATAGTGTATGGCTCACGATCGTCTACTTCACTATGAAAATAGTTGTGCTCCATCCAGTATTGGTACCACTTGTCTTCAACATCTTGTGCATTATAGGCTCCTATTTGGGTCATTTTGGTATCATTTTTGAAATAAGATTGTAAAAGTAGGGATATCTGTAGTATTATGAAATGTTTAATGTCTATAACTTAACTTGCATAGCATACTAAAGTTCCCTAAATTAGCAATCCTTAATAGTATATAATATGAAAAAGTTAATAATTGTAGCTTTAATTAGCCTGGTTGGATACACTTCAAGTGCGCAAGCAAAAATCAGTTTCAAAAATGAAACGGTAGATTATGGAAAGATTGTGAAAGGAAGTGACGGAGTTCGTGTATTTGAATTCACAAATACTGGAGATGCAGAATTAGTGATAACAAATGTTAAATCTAGTTGTGGATGTACGGTTCCCAAAAAACCTGAAGAGCCTATTGCTCCAGGTGCCTCGGGAAGCATTGAGGTTAAGTATGATACCAACAGAGTAGGCCCTATCAGAAAAACAGTAACTGTATATTCTAACGCAAATGAGCCAATAAAAGCACTAAAAATTAAAGGAGAAGTTTTAAACTCTTCTAAAAGCATTTTAGAAAAAACAGAGGAGTAACATCTGTATCTTGAAATTCTAATTTGGTCGGTTTACTAAAGTAAATCGACCTTTTTTTTGCCCTAGCTTTAAGCTTAAAAAAAATAAACAAACGGGGAAGGCACCATAGCCTATTTTTAAACTATTTTTTGCAACTTTGTTATTCAAATAATACTGTTATGCCAACAATTTCAACCAAAGGGCAATTAATGCCAGAATCACCCATAAGAAAGCTGGTTCCTTTCGCGGAGAAAGCCTACAAAGCGAATAAAAAAGTATATCATCTCAATATTGGACAACCAGATATAAAGAGTCCAAAACAGGCTATGGAGGCCGTAGCTTCTCACTCACTTGATGTTCTTGCATACACAAGATCTGAAGGATCTGAGAGCTATAGAATGAAAATTGCAGCCTATTATCAGAAAAAAAACATTCCAGTGAACCACAATGAGCTTATTGTAACAACAGGTGGTAGCGAAGCGCTTTTATTTGCCATGGGCAGTATCGCAGACACTGGAGATGAAATTATTATCCCAGAGCCTTTTTACGCAAACTACAACGGTTTTGCAACGGCATCTGGGGTCAAAATAGTACCGGTTATCTCAAAAATAGAAGACAACTTTGCTTTGCCAAATATTTCAGAATTTGAAAAACTTATTACACCAAAAACTAAGGCTATTCTTATCTGTAACCCAGGAAATCCAACAGGATATCTTTACTCTAAACAAGAAATACAAACCCTTGCAGCTATTGTAAAAAAACACGATTTATTTCTCGTAGCAGACGAGGTGTACAGAGAATTTACCTACGACAATGTTAAGCATTATTCTATTTTAGAAGAACCAGAGATGGATCAGTATGCGATAATAATAGATTCTGTCTCCAAACGTTACTCTATGTGTGGAGCGCGAATTGGTTGTATGGTGAGTAAAAACAAAATGGTATTACAAACTGCTTTAAAATTTGCGCAAGCAAGGCTTAGCCCCCCTACATTTGCCCAAATAGCTAGTGAGGCGGCGCTAGAGACACCGCAATCCTATTTTGACCAAGTCACAAGCCAGTACAAAGACAGACGAGATATCTTAATTGAAAAACTAAAGGAGATTCCTGGAGTTGAAGTTGGATATCCTAAAGGTGCCTTTTATTGTATAGTACAACTACCTATAAAAAATAGTGATGCATTTGCACAGTGGCTTTTGGAAGAATTTGATGTTGATGGAGAAACCATTATGGTAGCTCCAGCGGCAGGGTTTTACTCTACCCCAGGAGTTGGCCAAAATCAAATACGTATTGCATACGTTTTAAATAAAGAAAGTCTAATTAAAGCAGTACACATATTAAAACAAGCACTAACAGTTTATAAAGAGTAATGCACATTCAACAAAACATATCCTTAAAACCTTACAATACCTTTGGTATAGAGAGTGAGGCGCGGTATTTTGTTTCAGTGCACACCATCGAGGAGCTTCAAGAAGCCCTGAGCTTACCCAACTATTTAAAAAAATTCTTGCTTGGCGGAGGAAGTAACATACTACTTACCGGTCCTATTGATGCCCTTGTGATTCATGTAAATTTAAAGGGAATTACAATAGAGGATCAAAACCAAGACTATATACAGCTTTCCTGCATGGCGGGAGAAAACTGGCATAATTTTGTGCTGCATTGCATAGACAATAATTATGGCGGGCTAGAAAACATGTCTCTCATTCCTGGTAATGTAGGTACTGCTCCTATTCAAAACATAGGCGCTTATGGAGTAGAGTTAAAGGATGTATTTTTAAAATGCGATGCCATTGAAATTGCTACATCCAAAGAAGTTTCTTTCACTCACAAACAATGTGATTTTGGATACAGAAATTCTATATTCAAAACAGCAAACAAAGGCCAGTATGTGATTACCAGAGTAACATTTAAACTCACCAAAAACAACCACAAGATACAAACCCAGTACGGTGCCATTAATAAGTATTTATCTTTAAGTAACATAACAAACCCAACCATTAAGCACGTTAGTGATGCGGTAATAGCTATAAGACAGTCAAAATTACCAGATCCAAAAAAGCTAGGTAATAGTGGTAGCTTTTTTAAAAACCCTATTGTAGACAACAAAACTTTTGAGGCTTTTCATACCAAATTTCCTGAGGCCCCTTTTTATGCCCTTGCTAATGCTGCATTTAAAATACCTGCTGGGTGGCTTATTGAACAAGCAGGATTTAAAGGCAAACGCTACGGGGATGCTGGTGTTCATAAAAACCAAGCCCTTGTGTTAGTAAACTACGGAAATGCTACCGGAGCACAGATTTGGGAATTGGCACTTAAGATCCAGAAAAAAGTAGTCCAAGACTTTGGTATTCTCATAGAGCCAGAGGTAAATGTGTTTTAAATAGAGTTTTAACACACAGTAAAACACAAGAAGGTATTGAATTATTAATATTGATTGTTTCTCACAAAAAATCCTCGTATTTTCACACGATGGAATTACAAGCACTTAGCAACCCATTTATGCTCATCTTTGGTGGTCTTGTTTTATTAGTTGTTCTTTATTTTTGGAATAAAAAAAACCAAACGAGTTTAAAAAATCGTAAAAACACAACATTTAAACAACGCTACAACCAGCGTAAAAGACAAGCCAAGAAAAACGATAAGCTATGAAAATTTACACAAAAACTGGTGACACAGGAACTACTGCCCTTTTTGGAGGCACTCGTGTTGCAAAACATCATATACGCATCGAGAGTTATGGCACCGTAGATGAGCTAAACTCTCACATAGGCCTTATAAGAGATCAAGAAATAGATCTTGATATTAAGAAGATCTTAATAGACATTCAAAATAAGTTATTTACCGTGGGTGCAATTTTGGCAACCCCACCAGAGAACCAAACATTAAAAAACGGAAAAGAAAGATTAAATATTCCAAAAATTTCTGAGCAAGACATCACAAGACTTGAAATCCAGATGGATCAAATGAACGAGTCGCTACCTCAAATGACACACTTTGTGCTTCCTGGAGGACACACTACAGTGTCATATTGTCACATAGCGCGTTGTGTGTGTCGCAGAGCGGAGAGAATAGCAACTCTTTTAAACGAGGAACAAGGCATGGACCCTAGGGTATTAAAATACCTCAACAGACTATCTGACTATCTTTTTGTACTGGCACGAAAATTGTCTTATGATTTGAACACACAAGAAGTTAAATGGGTTCCTGAGAAATTATAAATAAGTAAAAAAAGCTATGCACAACGTAGTTGTTTTTACTTAAAAATAGCACCATCAATTACCTGAAAAACAGATAATTGTAAACGTTCTTATAAATAAAGCTTAAATAAGTTGTTTTTTACTTGACTATTTCGACTAAAAAATTATTTTTGCACAAAATTAAAACATTAATCAATGTACTGGACATTAGAATTAGCATCCTATTTAAGTGATGCGCCTTGGCCTGCAGCCAAGGACGAATTAATTGACTACGCCATTAGAACGGGAGCACCACTAGAGGTTGTAGAAAATTTACAAGCCATAGAAGATGAGGGAGACTCTTATGATTCTATAGAAGAAATTTGGCCAGATTACCCAACAGATGAAGACTATCTGTGGAACGAGGACGAATATTAATATAAACGTTTTACAAAACGTTGGTATGCAATAGGTGCACAGAAAATCATGCGCTAAAAAAAGTCTCTGTCTGCAGGGGCTTTTTTTGTTATGACATAAAACTCATAACAGACCTATTATTTCTATTCAATAAATAAAAAAATACAGCGTTTAACGCTATACAACATAACAAGACACATGGGATTTTTAGATAACGTATTAAAAGTATTTGTGGGAGACAAAGCCAAGAAAGATCTTGGAGACATACAACCCTATGTAACACAGGTGAAATCTCATGAAGCTGCACTAGAGAAATTAAGTATTGATGAGTTGCGCGCAAAAAGTGATGTGTTTAGAAACATCATCAAAGAAGATCAAAAAGAGATTCAAGACCAAATAGATGCGCTAAAAATAGCTGCAGATAAAGAAGAAGATATTGACAAAAAAGAAGATATCTATAACAAAATTGACGGCTTAAAAGATGACAGATATCAAATAGAAAGGGAATCTCTAAACAAAATTTTAGGAGAAGCGTTCGCTGTAATGAAAGAAACAGCAAAACGTTTCAAAAATAATGAAACCCTCAGAGTTACGGCAACAGCCTTTGACCGAGAATTATCTGGGGAGAAAGATTATGTGACTCTAGATGGAGATCACGCTATTTGGAAAAACTCTTGGGATGCTGCAGGGAAACAAATAACCTGGGACATGGTACATTATGATGTACAACTTATTGGAGGTGTTGCCCTGCATCAAGGAAAAGTTGCAGAGATGCAGACAGGAGAAGGGAAAACATTAGTAGCTACACTACCGGTATACCTGAATGCCTTGGCCCAAAATGGAGTTCATGTTGTTACTGTAAATGATTATCTAGCCAAACGTGATAGCGCTTGGATGGCCCCTATATTTCAGTTTCATGGTATGACCATAGATTGTGTGGATAATCATCAACCAAACAGCGAATCAAGAAGAAATGCATACAACTGTGATATTACCTATGGTACCAACAATGAGTTTGGTTTTGATTATTTGCGTGATAATATGGCGCACAAACCCCAAGATTTGGTACAAAGACCACACCATTATGCAATTGTTGATGAGGTAGATAGTGTACTAATTGATGATGCTAGAACACCTTTAATTATTTCAGGGCCAGTGGCGCAAGGTGATCGTCATGAGTTTAATGAGTTAAAACCAAAAATTGCAGACATCGTTGCTGTGCAACAAAAATACCTCACAGGGGTTTTGGCCGAGGCTAAAAAATTAATTAAAGAAGGAGATGTAAAAGAAGGAGGTTTTAAATTACTGCGCGTGTACAGAGGTATTCCAAAAAACAAAGCCTTAATTAAGTTTTTATCTGAAGAGGGTGTAAAACAAATTCTGCAAAAAACAGAAAACACCTACATGGCAGACAACAATCGTGAAATGCCTCTAGTTGATGCAGAGTTGTACTATGTCATTGAAGAGAAAAACAATCAAATTGAACTCTCTGACAAAGGAGTTGAATACTTATCTGGAGCAGATAATCCAGATTTCTTTGTGATGCCAGAGATTGGAACAGAAATAGCCAAAATTGAAGCACAAGAATTATCTAGTGAAAAAGAAGCAACACTAAAAGAAGAATTATTTAGAGATTTCGGTATTAAAAGTGAACGTATTCATACCCTGAATCAACTACTAAAGGCCTATTCATTGTTTGAAAAAGACACCCAATATGTGGTCATGGAAAACAAGGTAATGATCGTAGATGAGCAGACCGGCCGTATTATGGATGGACGCCGTTACAGCGACGGATTACACCAAGCCATTGAAGCAAAAGAAAATGTAAAGATTGAGGCAATGACTCAAACCTTTGCAACGGTAACCCTACAAAACTACTTTAGAATGTACAGGAAGCTATCTGGTATGACGGGTACTGCTGTAACAGAGGCGGGAGAACTTTGGGAGATCTACAAACTAGATGTGGTAGAAATTCCAACAAACAGACCTATTGCACGTGATGATCGTGAAGATAAAATTTACAAAACCAAAAGAGAAAAATACAACGCTGTTATTGATGAGGTAACAGAACTCGCAAAACAAGGAAGACCTGTACTTATTGGAACCACCTCTGTAGAGATATCTGAACTATTGAGCCGCATGCTTAGCATCAGAAAGGTGAAACACAATACCTTAAATGCAAAAATGCATAAAAATGAAGCAGATATCGTTGCCCAAGCGGGTAATCCTGGGGTTGTTACTATTGCAACTAACATGGCAGGTCGTGGTACAGATATTAAATTAAGTGATGCAGTGAAAGCCTCTGGCGGTCTTGCTATTGTAGGTACAGAACGTCACGATTCAAGACGTGTAGATAGACAACTAAGAGGACGTTCTGGAAGGCAAGGAGATCCAGGTAGCTCGCAATTTTATGTTTCTTTAGAAGATAATTTAATGCGTCTTTTTGGTAGCGAACGTATTGCCAAAATGATGGATAGAATGGGCCTAAAAGAAGGAGAAGTTATCCAACACTCTATGATTTCTAAGTCTATAGAACGAGCACAGAAAAAAGTAGAAGAAAACAATTTTGGTATTCGTAAGCGTTTGTTAGAATATGATGATATTATGAACGCCCAGCGTGAGGTTATATACAAAAGAAGGTATAACGCATTGTTTGGAGATAGACTTAGAGTTGACATTGCCAACATGATTTATGATACTGCAGAGATCATCTCACAAAACAATAAGGAGAGTCAAGATTTTAAGAATTTTGAATTTGAATTAATACGTTATTTTTCTATTGCCTCCCCTATAGATCAAAATGAATTTGAAAAATTAGGAGCTCAAGATATTGCAGGTAAAGTATACAAAGTTGCCTACGGCCACTATCAAGAAAAAATGAGTCTAAATGCAGAAATTGCCTTCCCGGTAATCCAAAATGTATATGAGAACCATAAAGAGCAATACAAACGCATCTTGGTGCCGTTCACAGACGGAGTAAAAACCTTAAATGTTGCTACAGATCTAGAAACAGCCTATCAAACAAAAGGTGCAGAACTGGTAAAGGATTTTGAAAAAAATATCTCTTTGGCCATTATAGATGATTCATGGAAAACTCACTTGCGAAAAATGGATGAATTAAAGCAATCTGTGCAATTGGCTGTTCATGAGCAAAAGGATCCTCTTTTAATTTACAAATTTGAAGCCTTTGAACTTTTTAAAATGATGGTAGAAAACGTAAACAAAGATGTGCTGTCATTCTTGTTTAAAGGAGAATTGCCAAAAGAAAACCAAAGACAAATTCAAGAAGCTCGAGAAGTAAAAAGTAAGCAAAAACTAAGAGAGCAGAAAGATGAAATACAAAATCTTGACCAGCGCTCTGTTGGGTCAAAGGCAGCTGGGCAAACACAAAAACAGCCCCCTATAACAGAGACCATTACCAGAGAAATGCCAAAAATTGGCCGTAATGATAAAGTAACCATAAAGCATGTAATGAGTGGAGAGAGCAAACAAGTTAAATACAAACAAGCCATACCACTGATCACAAAAGGTGAATGGGTATTGACTCAATAAAAACTACTTACAAACATAAAACCCCCAAGAGCAATTGCCTTTGGGGGTTTTTTTATATAGGGAATTTTACTGTTGTAAAATTAAATTACTATAATCTGCATTAATAAGAAAATTACTACTTGTACTCGCATTTTTATGGAACCCCTTTGCTAAGACTCTTTGGGATTGTTTTGTGATATCAAATTGTAAGGATTTGGGGTGTTTTAAACTTGATTTTTTTCCGTTAAATAAAAATGTAAATGGAGTATCAGGCATGGCAACAGAGGCATCTGAATTGCGCAGCACAATTTCTAAACGCTTAAAATTATCCGCTACCTTACCCACTACTAAGGTTCCAAAAGAGCCTGTAACAAAAGCCTCTTTATTAATCTGACCAACAAATACATCACTAGCGTTAGCGTTAAGGGCTATACTCTCAAGTGTTTGAATTTCACAGGTATCTACAAATTTAACATACAAGGTACCATATTGCCAATGATTTACTACCAAAGGAGCATAAGAGGCATTAATGAGGGTTTGTACCCCATCGATACGCTCTGCGGTAAAAGGGGTATGGTTTAAGGTTGCCTTTACATTAAATGCATCTGCCATTTTAATTTCGCCGTATCTCACATTGATGTCGGTTTTTGTGGTTTTTGGCATTTTAATAACAATGGTTCTTTTGGCTATAGGTATCGTTCTTAGGTTGTTTGTTTTTACAATAGTCTCAACACCACCGTCTTTGTTATAAGTGAATACAAAGCTATATTGGTTGTCTATTTGAGTCTGTATATTTGAGAGACTATTACCATTTGCTGTACCAGTTGAGGTTATAATTACATTTTTTGAGCTTCCAGAAACTTCAAAACTCCAAGCATCAAAAAGAACTTGTTGTTGTTCAATGGTTAGATTTTCTGCTTCTATAAAAGCTTGGACCTCTACCTTGTTTTTATTCCAGGTTTCAAAAATAACATTGGTATAAGAGCTCTTTAAAGTAACAACTGTATCATCACTAGCATTATAGGAGGCTACAAATTTTTCTTGAGAAAAACCTGAAGCGACCAACACAAGAGCTAGCGCGCAAAATAGTCTACACTTCAATGCTACTAATATTTTCATTGGTGTTATTTTTTAGTTCTTTTAATTTTGTTTTTAGCTTCATTAATAAATCAAGTCTCATTTTAAGGTTGTCTACCAATGCTGTGATAATCTCCTCTGAAGGACCTGCCTGAGTGAGATCAAAATTTAAACTCTCATACTCTGCATTGAGCAGTTGTAACTGTTGCATGTACCCATCAATTACATCTTTATTATCTGTGGTGATTGTTAAAGAGGCTAATGCACCTTTAATTCCAGAGATGTAATACTGCTCAACGCGTTTTAAATCTGGTGAGATATCAGCTAAGTGTAAAAGGTTCTCATCACTTTGAGTTTCTATCCCAGGAACACTCTCAACCAAACTATCTCCCAGATTATTTTTGGATAATTGAAAATATCCAAAAATACTTACGGCAACAAAGGCTATTGCAATGGCAGCAATTTTTATCCAAAGTTGTGTTGGACTAGAAGTTTGCTGAGCCTTTTTTAAGTTAAAATTAGCCTGCAATCTAGCTTCAAAACGAGCCTGGTGTCCTTTGGGTAGTTTTGGACCTTGTGATGGGCTATTCTTTATTATATCTCTAATATCCTTTGCCATAATGTAGCTGTTTTAGATGTTGTTGTAATTGTATTTTACCGCGATGCAACTTTGTTCTAGAGGCATTTTGGGTAATATTAAGAACCTGAGCTATCTCTTGATGATCATAACCTTCTAACAAAAATAATTGTACTACAGATTTATAACTAGGAGACAACTTTGCAATAGCCTGGTCTATAAGTTGTTTGGTGATATGATTATCAACAGACCAACTTTCATCCTCTTGTTGTTCAACACTCAGGGTCTGCTCGTTAATTTCTTCAAAATGAATTTTTTTCTTTTTTAGGGCATCCAAACACGTATTTATTACAATACGCTTTAACCATGCTCCAAAACTAACATCACCTTTAAACTGTTCTATTTTTTTAAAAGCTTTAATAAAAGCAACTTGCATTGCATCTTCTGCCTCTGCTGTGTCTTTTAGATACCTACTAGCCACAACAAACATACCGTCACAATACTGTCTGTATAGCGCTGTTTGGGCTCTAGGGTTTTGTGCTCTGCACTGTTCGACAAGTAAAGAATTTGACACAGTTGTTATCGCTATTTTAAAAGTCTATTAATAGACGACAATTTAACCACGCTGTTTCACAAAAGCATCTCTTTTTAAAAAAAAATAACACTATATTTGAGAAACAAGCAAAAACTTAGTCATGAAAAACAACTACAATTTATTTTTACTGGTTTTAATATTTTCTTTTTCAATGTATTCACATGCACAAAATGGGGGGGACACCTGTGACGCTGCTGTTGCAGTTATAGAAGGAAGTATATCTCAAACACAAATTAATGATGTTAGTGGGGGTGCCAATGGAGGAGATGCTGCATGGTTTGTGTATACTGCATCAGAAAATGGAACCATTAACGTGAATTCTTGTTTGGGCGGCTCTGATACTAGAGTATCAATTTGGAACAATTGTACAGATGCAGCAGCAATAGCAGATGATGATGATTCTTGCCCATTTGCAGCAGATGGAACAGGTGCTAATTATGCCTCTGAAATTATTGGCTTTACAGTCACTGCCAATCAAGACTACTACATCCAGTGGGATGATAGATGGGATGAGAATCCTTTTGATTGGGAATTAACTTTTGATCCAGAGGGATTTAATGACAACTGCCAAACAGCGCTCGATATTATTTGTGGAGGCTCCATAGAGGGAACTACACTAGATAAAACAGATACAAACGGGGTGGGTGGCCCAGATGCTTTTTATAAATATACAGAGACATCACCACAAGAAAGAGATGTTGCATTTTCTTTGTGCACAGCCTTTGATTATGATCCTTATATGCGTATCTACACTAGTTGTGACCTCGACAACCCAATTGAAAATGACGACGCTTGTGATTTAGGCTCAGAAATAACATTAACAACAATTCCAGGAACCACCTATTACATAGCGATAGAGGGCTATAATGGAGATACCGGGAACTTCACATTAACTGTAGATTGTGCCGCACCACCAGAGGCACCAGTAAATGATTTACTTGAGAATGCAATAAATATTCCAGGCACATATACAGATGAAAATGTGAACACACAATTTGCCACAGAAGAGGGAGGCAATCCTACCAATTGCACCATTGATGGATTTAATGGTGTTTGGTATTACTTTTTATGTACCCCAGGTATGGGACTCACAGACGCCTCTATTGTATCACCAAGTGGAGTGAGTAGCGTTATCTTTTTTGAAGCCAGTACCCCAACCCCGAGTGTAACAGAGTTAATTAGGGTTGAGGATGCTCAAAACCCGTGTTTTACAGGAACTAACTCTTCCATAGAACCAGAAATAGGCAAATACTATTTCTTGTTAGCAACAAATTCTGGAGGAACAACAACCATTAATGTATCACAAATTCTTGACGCCGAAAATACAGTTTTTGAAAACTTCACCTATTTCCCTAATCCAACTTCAGGGATAGTAACACTTAAAAACAATAGCAATATTGAAAAAGTTGTTTTAAGAAATATCTTAGGGGCTGTTGTATTGGAAAGTACAATAAACGCAACACAAGCCAGTATTGATACGCAGTCTCTTTCCAGTGGATCATATATATTATCTGTATTTGCTGAGGGGCAAAGTGCGCAATACCACGTTATAAAAGAGTAAGGATTTATCAATTTTTTTATAAGTAAAAATCCCAAGACTGAAATTTCAATCTTGGGATTTTTGTATAATACATATTGTATTTATGAGTCTAATAATAAATTTAAGGTTACCGTGATATTATCTTGTGTAGCTTTAGAAAACGGGCACATTTGGTGGGCATCATTAATTAATTGCTCTCCTGTTTTGGTATCAACATCTGGAATAAAACAATCTAAAGTTGCTTCTAGAAAGAAACCATCTTCATCCCTGCAAAATCCGATGGTTGCATCTACACTAATTTGACTCACATCTATGTCTAGTTTTGCTATACCTACAACAGCTTGCAAAGCCCCTCCAAAGCAAGCTGCGTATGCTGCCCCAAATAGTTGTTCTGGATTTACACCTTCTCCACCAGCTCCGCCCATAGATTCTGGGACAGACAAGGCCATATCTATTGGACCATCTTCACTTAAAACATGGCCGGTTCTTCCGCCTGTGGCATTTGTTGTTGTTTGATATAATACACTCATACTATTTTATTTTTATGTTAATTAATCAATATACAGTCCAAAACAAGTTTTGAAAAATCAAATGTCATAAATTTGTCATAAATTCACATAGTGAAAAAACAAAAAAAACATACCAGCGCATTAAATGAACTTCAGGGGGTTGAAAAACCTCAGAACCTAAGTAGTGTGACTGCTTTAAAATTAAAAAAGGCACGAAAGCAAAAGCAAGGCATTCCAAAACTTATACAAGGAGTCTTGGCTGCAAACAAAACTGCACTCAGTAGAGCTATTACTATTATAGAAAGTACTGCACCAAAAGATCAACAAGACGCCATACAATTAATTCAGGGATGTATTACCCATGCAAATAAATCTATCCGTATTGGTATCACTGGTGTGCCAGGGGTTGGAAAAAGTACTTTTATAGAACAGTTTGGAACACTGCTAACCCAAAAGGGGCATAAAGTAGCCGTCTTAGCGGTGGACCCCAGTAGCAGTTTAAGCAATGGAAGTATCTTGGGAGATAAAACCAGGATGGAAGAGTTGGTTAAAAATAAATTGGCATTTATAAGACCCTCTGCCAGTGGAGACTCTCTAGGTGGAGTGGCAAGAAAAACCCGAGAAGCGATCATATTATGTGAAGCTGCTGGTTACACGCACATTATTATTGAGACTGTGGGTGTAGGACAAAGCGAGACAGTTGTACATTCTATGACAGATTTCTTCTTGCTTTTAAAACTAGCTGGAGCTGGAGATGAATTGCAAGGCATTAAACGTGGTATCATGGAAATGGCAGATGCCATCATCATTAATAAAGCAGATGGAGAGAATCTTAAAGCGGCAAAACTAGCTAAAACAGAATTTAACCGTGCCCTACATTTATATCCTCCAAAAGACAATGGATGGATTGCAAAAACCATCACCTGTAGTGCTCTAAAAAATGAAGGTATTCAAGAGGCGCTAACTCTTATAGATGGCTATATAACTCAAATGAAAGAAACAGGGTATTTTGTAGCCAAAAGAGAGCAGCAGCAACATTTCTGGATGCTACAAACTATAGAAAACAGACTAAAGAGTGATTTTTACGACAATCCAAAAATTAAAATTGCATTGCAAGAACAACTAAAGGAATTAGCAAAATCAAACACAAGTCCATTTCAAGCAGCTGCATATCTACTGTCCTTACATAAATAAATTAAGTCTTTTGTTTTTTCTTTTTTGCAGCAGGAAACAATACATTGTTTAATATCAACCTGTATCCTGGAGAGTTTGGATGCAAGGCTAATTCTGTTTTTGGGTCTCCTACCCTATGCTGGTAATCTTCTGGATCGTGACCCCCATAGAAAGTAAAAAATCCTTTTCCTTTAATACCATGTATATACCTAGCCTCGCCACTTGAAGAGTGAGCACCCATTACTAAAACATTTGATTTGATTTGAGTGGGCGCATAACTAGTGGTTTGGCCCATAAATCCTTTTACTAGTGAAGTGTGGTTTTGGACAAGCATGGTTGGTATTGGATCCCACTTAGCAGAATAGTCCATCAAAGAAAAGTAATCTGTTTGTTTTGAAACCTTACGTTTTGAAGTCATGTCTATAGAAGAAAACTCATACACCATTGGGCTTCTCTCCAAAATATAATCTTTGAAAGCAAATGTTTGTTTGAAATCTATCTTACTTTGATAACTGGCATCACTAGCATCACCATCAAACATAGGCTCACAAATATCTACACCTTGTGCAGAAAGCGCAATATCAAAACTATCTGTGGCGCTGCACATGGCAAACATAAAACCACCCCCTACAACATAATCTCTAATTTTTAAAGCAACATCTCTTTTTTGCTGAGATACTTTAGCATACCCCAGAGTGGCCGCCAAAGCCTCAGATTTGTTTTTTTCTGCGATGTACCATGGCGCAGCTCTATAGGCGCTGTAAAACTTACCATACTGTCCTGTGAAATCTTCATGGTGAAGGTGCAACCAATCATACAGCAGTAATTCATCTTTTAAAACCTCTTGGTCATAAATAGTTGTGTAAGGTATTTCGGCATAGGTTAATACCATGGTAACTGCATCATCCCAGGGCTGATTTCCTTTTGGAGAATACACCGCAATTTTAGGTGCTTTCTCTAACACCACAGCTTCCATGTTTTGGGAAGGGCTGCTTATTTCTTTTAATATCTGAGCAGCTTTACTATTACTAATAACCTCGAAAGAAACACCTCTAATCTGGCATTCTTTGCGTATCTGGTCACTATCTGGTATTAAAAAAGAGCCTCCTCTATAATTTAAAAGCCATTTGGTTTTCACGTTTCTCTCAAGTACCCAATAGGTAATACCATAGGCTTTTAAATGTTCTTTTTGAGTAGTTTCATCCATAGGGATGAGAATATAAGAGCCGTAACTCTGTAAACTAAAAAGGCAAATAAATAAAAAAGTGAATAATTTGGTCATCCTGTAAAGATAACGACAAAATCTAAGCGAAAGATTTGGAAGGAAAAAAGAATCTATTTTTCTTTGATAGGAGGTCCAAATGTTTTTCCCACAAAAAAATGATCCCTTTTTTTGTCGTTCTTTACATATTAATCGATAATATTAAAAAAAATGTCAAATACTTATTCAAAACTCCTTCTATTGTTGGTATTAATATTTCCATTATTGGGGATTAGTCAAACCACAACTACTGACAAAAGTAAATTTCCGGACAAAATATTAAGTGCTAAAATTATAGGAATTGATGATCCATGGATTGGAGTTACCTATGAGAGACTAGTGAATGAAAAAGTTGGTCTTGAGGGACAAATTGGGTTGTTTGGCGCCTCAATTGGTGTTAAATATTAATTTTTAGCTCCTAAAATTAAGTCAGTTACTTTCTCTGTTGGAGCATCACCAGGTTATGGGATTTTAGGATTTAGAGCTTATTTACCTGTAGCAGTCAATTTTTGGTCACAAAGAAACTACAGGTATAGCTTTGATATAGGCCCAAATATTAGCCTTGGTAATGAAGATAGCTACCCTTCATTTTCTTTTAAAATTGGTAAAGGCTTTTAACACTAAAAAACTATCACATTTAGATTTTAATAAGGAAGGTCGTCATTAGAATTGGTGTCAAACGCGTCATCAACAGAAGGATAATTAGGTGTTTTGAAGGTATCATCATTTGCAGCATTGTTCATGCTTGATGCAATTTCATTAGAAAAAGGAAAAGTATCTAAATTTTCAAACTTACCTAAATGACCTACAAATTTAAGACGTATTTCATCCAAACCACCATTACGGTGCTTTGCTACAATAAACTCACCTTGACCAGCTGTAGGTGTATGCTCATCATCATCCCACTCGTCAATTTTATAATATTCTGGGCGGTAGATAAACGACACAATATCAGCATCTTGCTCGATCGCTCCAGATTCACGAAGATCACTCAAAAGGGGTCTTTTAGATCCTCCACGAGTCTCTACAGCTCTAGATAGTTGAGAAAGCGCTATGACAGGAACATTTAATTCTTTTGCTAGTGCCTTAAGGTTTCTAGAAATGGTAGATATTTCTTGTTCACGGTTACCATTATTTTTTCCACCCCCAGCAGTCATTAGTTGCAAATAATCAATCATAATCATTTTAACACCATGCTGTGAGGCAAGGCGTCTCGCCTTTGCACGCAAATCAAAAATAGAAAGTGAAGGAGTATCGTCAATAAAAAGTGGCGCCTTCTCAAGACCTTTTACCTTAACATTTAATTGTTCCCATTCATGCTTTTCTAAGTTTCCAGTTCTTAATTTTTCTGAAGACAGACCAGTTTCACTAGAAATCAATCTGGTAATTAACTGTACTGAAGACATCTCACAAGAGAAAAACGCAACAGGAACATTGTGTTCAACAGCTATATTACGTGCCATTGATAAGGTTAGGGCTGTTTTACCCATACCAGGACGGGCTGCAATAATAATTAAATCACTAGGTTGCCACCCAGAGGTTAACTTATCTACTTCTGTAAAACCAGATGGAATTCCAGATAACCCCTCTTTGTTGGCAATTTCTTCAATCTTCTTTTTGGCCTGGATTACCAAGTCTTGGGCCGTTTCACTAGAGCGCTTAATATTTCCTTGTGTGATATCGTATAACTTACTCTCTGCAGAATCCAAAAGATCAAAAACATCTGTAGTTACATCATAAGAATCTTCAATAATTTCATTTGAAATTTTAATCAAACTTCTCTGAATATATTTTTGAAGTATGATGCGAGCATGGAACTCAATATGGGCAGAGGAAGACACTTTTTGAGTCAGTTGTATTAAATAAAACTCTCCCCCAGCAAGCTCAAGCTTTTGCATCTTCTTTAACTGCTGTGAAACGGTTAATAAGTCTACAGGTTGGCTCTCCACAAATAGTGTGTTTATTGCCTCAAAGATGTGTTGGTGTGCTTCTTTGTAAAATACATCTGGATTTAAAATATCTATAACCTCATCAACTCCTTTTTTGTCAATCATCATAGCTCCAAGCACAACCTCTTCTAAATCAGTAGCTTGTGGAGGTATCTTACCTTTCTCCAAATTGATTACTTGAGAAGGGCGTTTTTTATAAGGGGAGTTGGGTTTCAGTTTTTCCATGTAACGAATGTAAAGAAATTGTGATGATGGCTTGGGTTATTTTATGGTGCTTCTGTTAACCACTCATTAACAAATTAATTGTTGAAAACTCTGATATTTTGTTAATAAGCATAAAAAAAATCTGAAACAGCGGCCTCAGATTTTAAGATGTATTGCTACCACTAGCTTTATTGTTTATAGACTCCCATCTGTGAATATTTATCCATGCGCAGGGCAACCAAATCTTTTGGTGATAAGTCTTTCAATTGATTGTATTCCTTAGTAATAACATTTGCCACGGTAGCAAAAGTTTTTGCTCTGTTTGCGTGAGCTCCTCCAAGAGGTTCTTTTAAAATAACATCGATGAGTTTCTGCTTTTTCATGTCTGTAGCGGTGAGCTTTAAGGCTTCTGCAGCCTGTTCTTTAAACTCCCAACTACGCCACAATATAGAAGAGCAGCTCTCTGGAGAAATCACAGAATACCAAGTATTTTCAAGCATCAATACACGGTCTCCTACTCCTATTCCTAGGGCTCCACCACTGGCACCTTCACCTATAATGAGTACTATAATAGGCACTTTAAGGCGTGTCATTTCTAAAATATTTCTTGCAATTGCTTCTCCTTGGCCTCGCTCTTCTGCCTCGAGTCCTGGATAAGCGCCTGGGGTGTCAACAAGACATACCACAGGAACCCCGAATTTTTCGGCAGATTTCATTAGGCGCAACGCCTTTCTGTACCCCTCTGGATTAGCCATACCAAAGTTTCTGTATTGACGTGTTTTGGTATTATATCCCTTTTGTTGTCCAATAAACATATAGCTCTGATCTGCTATTTTTCCTAGACCTCCAACCATTGCTTTATCATCTTTAAAGCTGCGGTCTCCATGTAACTCAACGAAACTCTCGCCACAAATTGCATGTATGTAGTCCATGGTATAGGGTCTATTTGGGTGACGTGATAGTTGTACACGTTGCCATGGAGTGATGTTTTTGTAGATCTCTTTTTTGGTTTCTTGTAATTTTAATGCAATTTGCTCGCAGGTATTTGTGACGTCCACATCATTATCCTCACCAATTTGGCAGGCCTTTTCATATTGCTCTTGCAAGTCTTTAATAGGTAATTCAAAATCTAGGTATTCCATAATGGTTATTCAATAGGTTGCATTACTAGTTTTTACAAAGATAAAATTTTGTTTTGAGCTATGTATTGAACTGCTTTAATTTTTTATTTTCTTTTTAATTCTGTTTTTAATAATACCGTTTGCAAATACTGTTAAAATTATAATCGCGGCACCATAATAAAATTGCGGGCCCATATTCTCTGTCTCGCCAAGGATCAAAAGCGCCAATACAATACCATATACTGGTTCTAGATTTATGGTTAGCATCACCGTGTATGGGCTAATCCATTTCATGACATGCACAGAGGCTATAAATGCATAGGCCGTACACCCAGAGGCAAGTATAAACAAATAACCCCAATCTGAGGTACTTAAGGTGAAAAATGAGGCATCAAAACTCCCACTAAAAAACAAGTACAAAGAAATACAACAAACCCCAAAGAAGAGCTCATAAAAAGAGATAGCACTGGCATTATGCTGCACGGCCAACTTTCCATTAATTACAGAAAAAAGAGCTCCCAAAAATGAAGATATCAGTGCCAGTAAAATCCCCCAAGAGTAATCTCCTTCTACCTGAAAAATCACATACAAACCCAACACTACAATAAGACCAAAAACAACTTCATACCAAATAACTTTTCTTTTGAAAAAAATAGGTTCTAGTAAAGCAGTAAAAAGAGAGCCCGTAGACATAATAGCTAAAGTTATAGAGACGTTAGCTGTCTTAATAGCACCAAAAAAAGCAAGCCAATGCATCGCAATAACTGCTCCAGCAAGTAAAAACACCAACATGGTTTTTTTACTGAAGGTTAGTGGTATTTTCTTATACCCTACCCATGCCAATATAAGTAAAGATGCAATACTCATTCTAAACCAAACCAAACCAAGAGCATCGATACTTATAAGAGCTCCTAGTACAGCGGTAAAGCCCCAAATAAAGACAATAAAATGTAAATGAAGGTAATTAAGGAGTTTAGCGTTTGGCATTTCGTAACAAATAAATGGCTAAAATGGCAAACACAATATTTGGAGCCCAAGATGCTACAAAGGGTGAAAAGTCACTCTTGGCAGCCAAGGTTCCGAATATTTTATCAAAGAAAATAAAAATCATACCTATTGCAATACCAATGGCTAGGTTAACACCCATACCACCGCGACGTTTCAAAGAGGATACAGCAACAGCAATTATAGTTAGTATGTAGGCAGAAACAGGTAAACTCCAACGTTTGTGGCGCACCACCTCATAAGAGCTAATAAAAGAAGAGCCTTTTCTTTTCTCGCTTGCAATAAAATTATTAAGCTCCGGTAGGTTTAGAGTTTCAGCTATATACTTTACAGGAGTTAGATCATCAATATCAAAACTAAAGACAGTATCCAATCTTTTCTTACGTTCAATGTTATCATTGTCTACCCCAACACTCCTTTTTGTGTAATTAAACAATGAGTAGGTGCTGTCTTTTTCATTAAACTTAATTCTGCTAGCCGCTATCTTATAGGTCATTTTTTTATCCTCAAAATGTTCAAGCGTGAAATTACTTCCACTTTTTTCTGACACGTTAAAATAACTCACATAGATATAGTCATTTTCATTAATCTGCCTATACACATTAGATTTTTCGCGATCTTGGCGGCCTTTTTTTAAATACTTAAATGAAAATTCATTAAAGCCTTGACTGGCTTTTGGAGCAATAAACATCCCTAAAATAAAAGCTGCAATACATACAATAGTGGCGCCAATAATATAAGGTCTTAAAAAACGAGAGTAAGACACCCCACTGCTCAAAAAAGCAATAATTTCTGTATTATTTGCCAATTTTGAGGTGAACCAAATTACAGATAAAAATAAAAATAAGGGAAATAATAAATTGGCAAAATAAATAGTGAAGTCAATATAATAAGTGACCACCTCCCCAAGAGGTACCTCGTTTTCTAAAATTTTATCAATCTTTTCAGCAAGATTTACGATAATACCGATAGGGATAAATAGAAGTAACAGGAGCACAAAGGTTCCTAAATAACGTTTTAAAATATACTTATCGAGTATGCTTAACATTGTATGTGTTCTTATAACCTTTTGTCCATTTGTTGAACCATCTTGTTTTTCCAGGGCGTATAATCTCCTGCTAAGATATGTTTTCTTGCCTCACGCACCAACCACAAATAAAAACCAAGATTATGTATGGTAGCAATTTGCCTGCCCAGCATTTCATTGACGGTAAATAAATGGCGTAAGTATGCTTTGCTATACTCTGTATCTACCCAAGTAATCGCCATGTCATCAATAGCACTAAAATCTGCCTCCCATTTTTTATTTTTAATATTAATGGTTCCATGTGCAGTAAAAAGCATCCCGTTTCTTCCGTTTCTGGTAGGCATCACACAGTCAAACATATCAATACCTAAGGCAATATTCTCTAGTAAGTTAATGGGTGTTCCTACCCCCATTAGGTATCTAGGTTTATCTTTTGGTAGAATTGCCGTAACTACCTGAGTCATTTCATACATCTCCTCTGCAGGTTCTCCTACAGACAAACCTCCAATAGCATTACCCTGCGCCCCCACAGAGGCAATATATTCTGCAGATTGCTTGCGTAAATCTTTATAGGTACTCCCCTGTACAATAGGGAAGAATGTTTGGCTATAATCATACATAAAAGGAGTCTTATCAAGATGTGTCAAGCAACGCTCTAACCAACGATGAGTCATGTGCATAGACCTTTTGGCATAATTATAATCACAAGGGTATGGGGTACACTCATCAAAGGCCATAATGATATCTGCACCAATACTTCTTTGGACTTCCATAACATTTTCTGGAGTAAAAAAATGATAGCTCCCGTCTATATGAGATTTAAACTTCACACCCTCTTCTTTTATTTTTCTGTTGTCTGAGAGTGAATAAACTTGATAGCCTCCAGAGTCTGTTAGGATGTTTCTATCCCAATTCATGAATTTGTGAAGACCTCCTGCTTTTTCTAAAATTTTTGTTCCGGGGCGTAAATACAAATGGTAGGTATTGCCTAGAATAACATCAGGGTTTATTTCTTCGCGCAATTCTTTTTGATGAACTCCTTTTACTGTACCTATGGTGCCAACTGGCATGAAAATAGGTGTTTGAATTTCTCCGTGATCAAGTGTTATAGTGCCAGCGCGCGCTTGCCCTTGTATATCTGTAGCTTCGAGTTTAAAATTCATGAGACGTTTTAATGAATAACCAAAGATACATTTGCTGTAGGAAGTACGAATAAGGAAAGACATTTTTTTTTGATGTATAAAAAAACAAATACTACCTAAATAATGTTTGATTGGCCACCAAGATTAAAAACTATACAACAATGTTAACTAAAACTTAAAAATCGTTAATAACCTCATTTGACACTTCTTTTTCTTGGGCCTTTAAAGAAGTATTTTTGAACCAGAAAATAAAACATACCATGGCAGATATTACCCAATTAGAAGCATTTGTTACCCAAGTGCGAAGAGATATAGTAAGGCAAGTTCACAAAGTAAATTCTGGCCATCCTGGAGGCTCTTTAGGCTGTGCAGAATTTCTTGTTGCATTGTATCAACAAGTGCTAAAACGCAAAGAGGGATTTAATATGGATGGAGATCAAGAAGATATTTTCTTCCTGTCTAACGGACATATCTCTCCAGTTTTTTATAGTGTATTGGCACGCTCGGGGTATTTCCCTGTAGAGGAGCTAAACACCTTTAGACTACTTAACTCAAGATTACAAGGACATCCAACCACCCATGAGGGATTACCTGGAATTAGGATTGCATCTGGATCTTTAGGCCAAGGAATATCTGTGGCTATTGGAGCAGCAGCAGCAAAAAAATTGAATAATGACAAGCATCTTGTCTATGCCCTTTGTGGTGATGGAGAACTGCAGGAGGGTCAAAACTGGGAGGCTATTATGTACGGCGCTGGAAATAAAGTAGACAACTTGATTGTGGCTGTAGATTTAAATGGTCAACAAATTGACGGATCTACAGATACGGTGTTACCTCTAGGAAACGTAAAAGGAAAATTTGAAGCCTTTGGTTGGGAGGTAGTTACTATAGAAAAAGGAAATGACATGCAAGCTATTTTAGAGGGTATGGAAACTGCCAAAGCTAAAACAGGTCAAGGAAAACCTATTTGTGTATTATTGCACACAGTAATGGGTAATGGGGTAGATTTTATGATGCATACTCATGCTTGGCATGGAAAAGCACCCAATGATGAGCAACTTGCATCTGCACTGGCTCAAAACCCAGAAACTCTAGGAGATTATTAATAAGCTACTACCAAAATACTATGAAAACATATACAGACACAGGAAAAAAAGACACACGATCAGGTTTTGGAGCAGGTCTCACCGAGCTTGGAAAAACCAATAAAAATGTGGTAGCACTTTGTGCAGATTTAACAGGGTCATTAAAAATGGACGCTTTTAAAGAAAATCATCCTCAGCGCTTCTTCCAGGTGGGTATCGCAGAGGCAAACATGATGGGTATGGCTGCTGGTCTTACCATTGGTGGTAAGATACCTTTTACAGGTACTTTTGCTAACTTCTCCACAGGAAGGGTCTATGATCAAATACGCCAGAGCATTGCATACAGTGGTAAAAATGTTAAAATATGCGCCTCACACGCAGGGGTTACCCTTGGTGAGGACGGTGCAACACATCAAATACTTGAAGATATTGGCCTGATGAAAATGCTTCCATCAATGACGGTAATTAACACCTGTGACTACAACCAAACAAAAGCAGCTACAATTGCCTTGGCTGATCACAATGGCCCAGTTTATTTACGCTTTGGTAGGCCTAAAGTAGCCAACTTTACCCCAGAAAATGGCCCCTTTACTATTGGTAAAGCAGTGGAGCTGCAAGAAGGTACAGATGTTACTATTATAGCTACAGGACACCTGGTTTGGGAAGCGCTTGAGGCTTGTAAAACATTACAGGAACAAGGAATTAGCGCTGGGGTTATAAATATTCATACCATTAAACCCCTTGATGCTGCTGCAATTTTAAAAAGCGTTGCCATTACTGGCTGCGTGGTTACTGCAGAAGAGCATAATTACCTTGGAGGACTAGGAGAAAGTGTATCAAGAATTTTGGCAGAAAACAATCCAGTACCTCAAGAATTTGTAGCCACAAAGGACACCTTTGGAGAATCTGGAACGCCAGACCAATTAATGGAAAAATACGGCTTAAATGCTGCTGCAATTGTTAAGGCTGCAACAAAGGTAGTTGCCAGAAAATAACACACAAGTTTTTGAAAACTAAAAAGCCGCTATAGAATCTATTCTTATAGCGGCTTTTATAGATTATAAATAGTTGTTAGTTAACTATCTGAGTCTAGGTAATCAACAATACCATCTGCATCTGTATCTGGAAAAGTAATGGTACCATCTTCATTTATCTCTATTTCGTCGCTGGTGGGTCTTCCATCACCATCATCATCTGGATCAACGAAGTTACTTCTGTTGTCTGAGTCTGTATCGTCATCTTCTTCTAATCCGTTACCATTTACATCTTCTAAAACAGAAGGAACACCATCACCATCTTGATCACCAACCTCTGTTTCAAATAATTGAAAAGTAAAAATAAGTTGTGAATAAACCGGTATGGTTACTGCAGATCCCGGGGGAGGGTTTACATAATACCCAAGGCCACTTTGCATAAATACCGCACCTACTCCAAAACCTTCATAGCTTACCGTGCCGTCGTTATTGTTAATAAAACCAGTGCCAGCATTAAATTCTATAAGCGCATCTTGAAGCCCATTAACAATGGAGGTCAAATCAAACTGTATAGGGGTTACAGAACTATCAAAGAGTTTATTTTCTCTTATACCATCTTCATCAACTACATAAGTACCTTCATAATTAATCCTAACAATGTCCGGAAAACTTGGTTGTTCACCCTGGCCCTCAATTACCTTTAAATAATATAACTTATAAGACACATCTTCATTGACCCTGTCTTGTACCATTTTAAAATCTACTTGCTCTATAAGAGGTGTTTTGT
>Ga0206125_10001137_pt1 | contig 32183 bp, 45 predicted proteins | sample Helgoland_Spring_4_FD_148598 | JGI IMG/M metagenome (GOLD analysis project Ga0206125, IMG submission 148598) | Pelagic subsurface seawater microbial communities from Kabeltonne, Helgoland, North Sea - Helgoland_Spring_Bloom_20160331_1 | ecosystem: Environmental > Aquatic > Marine > Epipelagic ... | reverse complement strand
CTATCTGTAAGTTCATTTCCATTTCATACATATCTTTGAACTTCTTCCAACCATATTTCTTGGCATCCATCGCGTGATAAATCTCGTGAAGTATTGTAATCAAAAACTCTTTCAGTTGACTATTCTTAATCGTCTTATATTTTGTAGATAATTCCAATGTTCCTCTATCTACATCATAATGTGCATGATTCTTCATTGACTTCAATTTAACTCTAACACTACCAACTTTGTAATGTTTTAATAAATCTGAAATCATTTTGTTTTTATTTGTTTCTGATATAAATTCTCTTATTAACATTAATTTCTCTTTATTATTTTCGTCCAACGGCTACCACTAAATGTTGGTTCATCATCCCCATCTGAATCTAAAAATGGACTGTTTTCGTGTATGTTAACCACACTACCTGAAATATCACTTGGGTTATCAACATAATTGTCAACAACTTTTTTAGCTTCATCAATGATTTCATTTTGAAGTTTTTCTAATTCTTTTCGTTGTTCTTTTGTTAACTCATCACTCATTATAAAAAACTCGCACTTACTTGATTGTAACCAATCCACCAAAGCTTTCCAGCTCTGTCTTGAACTTGAACCTTTGATTCATCAAGAGCCTCTACCTTACAAATAGTGTTTTTATACAACATACCATTTACTGATGGTATATCTTCTTGAATACATACCCTATCACTTATTTTTAACATTGTACCTTTTACGTCTTTCACTACAACCTCCTATTTATTTACAAAATTTCTTAGCACTTGGAAAGTAACCATTAAACGAGTAATAACAATTTGCACATAATAATCTAATGTTACCATCCAACCAATTCTTACTATTACCATCTTTGAAATCTACCCCTAAACATATCTTGTTTGTAGCCAAATTAACTTCATTATAACCACAATTATGACACTCATCTAACCAATAGCCTTTACTAATCAATTCTTCTTTGACTGTTGATTGACTCCACTTTCTTGGAACTTTTCTCTTACCAAGTATTATATCTTCAACATTAGTGGTTCTGGTTACCCAACCTTTTTGGATACCAATACCTTCTTTGTTTAAATGTTGGTCGAATACTTTATAATACTTAGCCCATTTCCTATAAGTAGTGTAACATACATTCATCCATTTAGCTGCTGCCATATTGGACTTAGTATGTTTCTGAGCCTCTAAAATCATATTCTTGGTTATTACTTTTCTCCTACCAGGAATGTTTAGTGGACGATTCTTACTCATTATATTTTCTGAAATACTTTTGTTTTTCTTTGAAAACTATGAGTTGTCTGAGATTTTATATTAATAGCCTCTGTCAAACTTGTTTTACGCCAAGGAATTGAAGCTTCACCTTCTTTTGGTTTATTAGTTTGCCAAAACAATTCATCAACTTCTAAGTCTTCAAACCAAAACTCTTCAAAGTCTTGACTCATATTACTTGGTGGATTGAAATGGTCACCTGATGGATTATTAACAGCCATTATTGTACCTCTTCCCAAGTACCACTTAAATCAACTATACCAGCTATAGCTTCAAACTCGTCTTTGACTTCACTAAAAACATTCTTTGACTCATACTTAGTACCATTTTTTGTATAAACATTAGTATCTAATTTATCATACATCGCATTTAATGCATTTTTGATTACTTGTATTTGATCGTAACCTTCTTTACTTATTTTAGACATTATTTGTCCTCCTGTAATAACTTTTTTTCTGTTTCTTTTGCTTTATCAAAATCATCTTTTGTATGTTTTCTGATAAAATCGTTTACATCAACATTAAGTCTCGTTAATTCACTTAATGCTAATTCTTTAACAAACTGTTCTTGTTCTGAATCAAGAACAGTTGTCATTAATTTTGTTATATAACTACCTAATTTATTCATCTATTTTTATCCTTATACTATCTAACCACTGTGTTCCATAATTATCATAATAACCAACCCAAATGGTAGCAATCATTCCAATATTCTCTGTGGATACACCCATCATTGTATATCCATAACCTTCTTCATTTGTATAACTTGCACCATTTACAACTGGAATATCTTCACAATAATCCCAAGTACAACCTTCAAATGTTACATTTGTTGTCCATCCTAAGTATTCCATCTCATAACCAACATATGCTCTCAATTGAGTAAATGATTGTAAGTCACCATTTCTATAATCCAAATGGTAAACACCATTTTCATCCATTGGTAAATCGGGTGCATCTATTTCTAAATAACAATAATCACAAGATTCAACTGACATTGGATTATCACATCCAATAAATAATAAACCTATTGTATATATAAATATATATCTAATCATCTTTTTTAACATATTTTTTCTTTCTCCTTTTGTTTTTAGCCTCTTTCAGACCTTTTTTCTTTTTAAATTTCTTTTGTTGTCTTCTATCTTCTCTGACATCATCATAATTTAAATAATCTATCTTAGACATTTTTGTCTCCTATTAATATAAGGGTTTTTTACTATTAAAGTCAAGCTTTTTCTTTTATTTATTTTCATCAACAACAGCTCTACCTTTCAATTCTTTCCAATCTTCTTCTGGTCTTACATCTAAATTCTTTTCCCAAACACCTTTCATTGTCGTAGGATTAACATCAAGTGACTCAGCAAAATTAATCATAGCCTGTATATCTTTAGGAAAACAACTACCACCAAATCCAAACTTTCCATCTGGTCCTGGAACATTCATATGAGAATGACCTATTCTACCATCTCTAACAAACCCATCGACAGCCTCTTCCCAATTTGCACCACATTTTTCTGCTATTTGATACATTTCATTTAAGAATGACACTTTAGTTGCAAAGAAACAATTATTCATATATTTAATTAATTCAGCAGTTTGATAATTGGTTCTAATTACTGGTGTAGACTCTCCAAATCTCCACTTATATAATTGTTCAACTGCTGTTGTATCACCCCAACTACCACCAACAATAAATCTTGATTGATTAATGAAATCAAATTTAGCTGACCTTTCTGTTAAAAACTCTGGATTAAATACAATATTCATTTTTGGATATTTAATTTGTATTTTTCCTGTTGTTCCTGGAGTCACGGTAGACCTTAACAATATTATTGGCTGATGGTCATCTTCGTAATCAATAACATCATCTATATCTTTAAATACATCAAATAATATATCTAAACTTATTGAACCATCTTGATTTGATGGTGTTGGTACTGATAAAAATATATAATCTGAACCATTAACTACATCAGTTAATGCATGTGTTGATTTAGTTTCATCTTTATCATATATTTTTACATCAGCATCACAACCTGTTTGTGGTGAAAATCCAAATGCTACTGATGAACCCACAAAACCATTACCAATTATTCCTATTTTCATAGTCCTATCTCCTCTTTATATTTTACAATCCAATCTTCTATTTTATTAGTTGGTTTCCAACCCAAAACTCTTTTAGCTTTACTATTGTCAGCCAAAGTTTCTTTTGGTTCTATCACAGGTGCTCTATTTACCCTATCACCATCTTCACTTAACAAATTTGCTATTTGATTAACTGAGCGATTATCACCATTACCTATGTTGAATGCTTCACCATTAAATTCAACACCAAGATTAGTTGCACATCTAATATTAGCGTCTACTACATCACCAACATATGTAAAATCTCTTCTGTTTTCCCCATCACCATTTATTGTCATAGGTTCACCATTTAATAATTGTCCTGCAAATATCCCCATCACCAAACAATAAGCACCCTCTGTATTTTGTCTCTCACCATACACATTAAAATATCGTAAACATACAGTTTCTAAATCATATAGTTCTGAAAATAATTTACAATATTGTTCACCTTGTAATTTATGTAATGCATATGGACTCATTGGATTTAGCTCTTGTTCTTCAGGTGTCGGTAGTTGTTCTACATCACCATAAACTGATGATGATGAACTAAATATAAATCTCTTGACACCATATCTTCTACAAGCGTCTAACATATTTAGTGTACCATTAACATTTGTATTATGATATTCAATTGGATTCTCTATTGATGGTTGAACTCTAGCCTTAGCTGCTAAATGAAACACCACATCAACACCACTCATTATATCTTTCATTGTTTTATGTTCAAAAGATGGTTGATGAGAAATATCAACTAAAAAGAACTTAGCCTTTGGATTTACATTTTCTTTTTTACCTGTAGAGTAATTATCAAAAATAATTACCTCGTGACCATCATCAATTAATTTATCTACAAGATTACTACCTATGAATCCTGCTCCTCCAGTTACTATGCATCTCATTTATTTATTAACTCCCTCATACCTTGTTTAAATGTTACTCTTGGTGACCACCCAAGTTTCTGTTTTATTTTAGATATATCCATCGCATATCTCCAATCGTGTCCTTTTCTGTCTTCTACATATTCAACTAAATCATATGATTGTTCAAAGTTTAGTAATATATCATCTACAATTTCAATATTTCTTTTTTCACATTCACCACCAATGTTATAAACTTCACCATCTTCACCTTTATGTAACACCACATCAATAGCTTCACAATGGTCTTGAACATGCACCCAATCTCTGATATTTTTACCATCACCATAAATAGGAACTTTGTTACCTTCCCGTATGTTTTCTATCAATTTAGGTATCAGTTTTTCATTATGTTGATTAAGACCGTAATTGTTAGAACATCTTGTTATTGATATTGGATAATGATATGTTTCATAAAAACTTCTACACAACATATCAGCTGATGCTTTACTAGCCGCATATGGACTATTAGGAGCAATATGTGTTTCTTCTGTAAATGGTTCATCATCTTCTGTCAATGTTCCATATACTTCATCAGTTGATATTTGTACAAACTTGTGAATAGTAAATTCATGCATTATTTTTAATAAATTGTGAGTACCATTGATATTAGTTTTTATAAATTCATCAGAGTTTTCAATACTATTATCTACATGCGTCTCAGCTGCAAAGTTTATTATAATATCTATATCTAATGCTTTAACCGTTTGTTTAAGTTTTTCATAATCACAAATATCACCTTTTATAAAATGAAAATTATGATACCAACCTTCTACATCACATAAATTATTTCTATCACCCGCATAAGTTAATTTATCATAACAATTAATATCATATTCAGGATACTTTTGTACCATATGTTTTATAAAATTACTACCTATGAAACCTGCACCACCTGTTACTAAGATTCGCATTTAATTAAATCCTTTTCGTAAGTGTTTATCTTATTTACTTTAATACTAAAAATACCTAACTCAAATTCACCAACTTCAAGTTCTTCATCGTTGGCAAGTATCTCTGATAAACTTGTGATGATATTAAAACTTTCATTGTTAAAATCTCCAGCATCAAATTCAATAGTTATATCATTACTACCAGCATCAAATAAACCTTGAACTCTATCTTTTAAATCAAAGTCTGTTTCTGATTGTTCTTTTTCAATGTATCTATTCACTAATGGACTATCTACATATATGCTTGAACACCAGGGTTCTAATTCATATAAAATATCATCGTTACAACCAGTGATTACAAATCCAACATTATACTTAGGTGGTACGATTGGTTTTAAAAGCGCGTCATGCTTTACAAAATGTCCCCACTTACGAATGAAGTTACGAGTAGATTTATGATTCTGTTTCAACCACTCATCTGTCTCTCTACCTTTCATAAACACTTGTCCATCTGGATTTCGTTTAGCACCATCAGCAAATCTTGAACCTCTACAAGTCATATGATATACAAAACCTTCCCAAGTCTGAACTAGTTCATATCCAGCCAAAAGAAATCTATTAAATATATCTGAATCTTCTTTTGATTGTGGAGCATATAATGGGTCGTGTCCATTTATTTTTTGAAAGTCTGATTTATATATAGCCCATGGTGCAAATATACCTTCTGTAGTTTTACCTGTATCTTTAAACTTGTCTAAATCACTTAATAACTGATGTTCATCAAACTCTTCAGGTTCAATACCATAGTCAGCCAATATCTTTTCAGGTCCATCTGGATGTAGTGGTGGTTCAATTCTTGTTCCACTAACCACAACACCTGGTTTGATATGTTTGTTTATCTCCACATCGAGTCCAGGACAAGCATACATATCAGCGTGATATATCATAACAATATCATTGGTAGAATAGTCGTTGATTAATGTATCGTAAAGGATTGTGTGTCCTAATCTTGTAGGGCCTTCGTTTCTGTGGATTTTTACATTCTTATCTTTTTCTGCAATTTCTTGCATCCATTCCCAAGTTCCATCATTTGAGAAATCATCAGCCATACATATTTCGTGTATGTATCCAAGATTCTTTCTGATAGAATTGTAAGACCATTGTAAATATTTTAAATTATTTCTACTTGGTTGTATAAAACTAATTGGTTTCATTTATAACCTCTCCTATAACCTTATTCATTGTATAAATATACTCTTTTATACCAAAACACTCATTATATCTTGTTTTTGCTATTTTACTACAATCATTATAAAAATCTTCATCCGTTTTAAGTCTTTCTGCTAAGTGTTTTGCCTTTTTTAAATCTCCCATATCAACACTTAAATGTGGAAAACATAACTCTTGTGTATCTAAATCTTTATAACCAATACAAGGTATTCCGTGATATGCGCAATTTAATGCGAATGTTCCAGCAGCTTGTGTTGGCATCAAATGAACACCATATTTATATTTTGGTAAATTATTTATCCAATCAACCCAAGTCATATATGGTAAATGATTTATATCCATTTCATCTTCTCTATCTATTTTTCTACCCATCGATGGTGCATATATTTCTTCATCGAACTCTCTAGCTACAATATAAGAATCAAAACCACCGTACCATCTACACATATTACCACCTATCATTACACCACTACTAACTTGATTATCATCTTTAGGTTTAATAAAATCTTCAATCATAAGTGTAGGATTTACATAACATTTTTTATCAGTTAACCCTTGATAATATTTTTTATCCATATCATTGTGACACCATATAAAATCAATACCCATTAAAATATTATAAAACCATATTTGTTGTTCCATTGTATAGTCTTGAAAATACCAATGTGGACCTTCCTGCATAGTTCCAACTCTTTTACAAACTCTTTTCATCTCTTTAATTAAATCAATTTGTATTAATTTTTCAATATTTGTTTTTGGAATAGTAATTATTCCTATGTCATACATATTTTCATCCAACATAGGTAAGTCTCCTATGAAGTGGTGGTTTGCATCAAGAGTGTACATCCACGCTAAATCATTTCTCATATTAGGATGGTCTCTTGGAACTTTTCCTTGCCAACCACCCTCTGTAAACCAAGCTATTTTGTATTCCACACTAATTCCTCCATTTCATCTTCTGTCATTTTTTCTGCATTAGCTGATGAATAACCTCGTTCCAATGTATTCATATCTAAATTTTCTTGATTATAAATATAAATCATATCATCGTGAACATAAGTAAATTGAGTTTCTTTATTACTTATTAAATCCTCATCCAACTTTTCACCAGGCCTAAGTCCAACTACTTTAACATCATCTGATATAACTTTAGCTAACTCAAACATATTAACTGATTTCATTTTATAGGAACACACAAAACCACCATCATCTGTATCACATTTGTTGATAGCTTTGTTGATAAGTTTAGCAGCGTCTGATTTAGAAAACATTAATCTATTCATATCTTTACTTGTTAGTTTTAATGTTTTACCCTCTTCTTTTAACTTTAACCAAAATGGTAATACAGAACCATTACTATGTGCTACATTAGCGAATCTTGTTAGTGCAAATTTGTTTTTACTTGTATTAGCTTCCATAAAACATTTTTCCATTAATGATTTTGTATCACCATAAACACTAGCAGATGTACAAGCCTTATCTGTACTAATTCCTATTGTTATTGGAACATCATTCATAATACTCGCATTGATAACATTTATACTACCAATCACATTTGATTGACAAGTTTGTATTGGATTTTCTTCTGCTATGTTTATGTGTTTCATAGCCGCAGCGTGAATAACTACATCAGGCTTAACACTATTGAATACTCTCATTAAAAATCCTTCATCTTCTATGTTTCCAATAAAATTTTTAACCTTTGGATGTTCTCGCATTAAATCAGTTAAAAACTTTTCGTTCCTACTTACATTATAGTAAATGTGTTCCGGAAACTCTCTTATGAAAGCTTTCCCTATTGTTCCTGAACCACCTGTAATTAATATTCTCATATTCTTCCTTTTATCCATTTTTTTACTATTCTTACCTAATTTCATTTAGCTCCTGTAAGCCATTAAATTTTCAGTATCGATTTTAACTCTTGGATAAAACTCTTTTTCCATAAATCTAAATATGTCTTGGTCATGTCCGTGTTTTGGATAATCTGCTTTTGGTACTTGTGCTTGCCATTTCTTATAATCGTCAAAACTTGGTTCTTCTGAACCAACATATTTTAAAGACTCTTTTAAAAACTCTTTTAAAAAATCAACTTTTGCAATCCAAACTCCAGCATTCAAATATCTTCCTGAATGAGTTCTATCAACCCAATCTTTTACATCAGGCATATGTTGATAACCTGTGGTGTCTCTTGTTGACATAAATAACATATCACAATCATAACCATTAAATATATCCACTATTTTTTGTGGGTCATCTTGAAAAATTACATCTATCGCGTCTGTACATAAAAGTAAATCAGTATCACATTTGCCTGATTCTAAGTAGTCTAACACCCAAGTCTGTTTAAATGTACATCTCCAATCACCATATTTTTCTAAATCTTTTCTCAGCACCACATAATCATCTATACCTATATGTTTTAAACTAGCTTCGAATAACGAATCTTTACCATAACCTTCTAATGTCTCTATCATTCTCTCTTGCATTATACCCTCATTTACATCAGAATCTTTATCAGGTGTTGTTCCTATCGTAGTAAGTATAGTTAAATCCTCAGGCCTTTTGAAAGCATTTTTGTACATATCATTGTCTCTCATATATTCATACATAAATTTTACCAAATGTCTGTCATGAACCATTGGTGTCATTATATTTTTACCATTTACATTTATACCCATAATTTATTTCTCCATGTTTTTATATTAAATTTAAATTTTTAAGTGTGTGTATTAAAGCTTCTACATATTTCCCACAATCAGCGCTGTGTTTTATATCCATCCTATCTCCTCTAATTTATTTTTTAAAGATTCAAGATAATCCTCACCTGCTCTATAATTACTTATAAATCCTCTCTCCCCCTCAATACAATATTTACTAACTCTCTTAGTATTTGAAAGCCATCTTGTTCTTTCAACTGAATCACTGTCATATAAAAAGTCTCTAAATGTTCCAGCGTGAGTGTTCCAAGCTTTTATACCATCATAACCAATACTAGCAGTTTCACCACTACGATTTACAATACCATAACCACCATTTTCATACATATTAAATTTATTATTAGGTAACATATCTATAAGTTCCTTTTTATAAAAACTAAAAGAACCTCTTGGTGTAAAAGCTTTTGGCAAACTCTCATTATATCCATTGTCTAAAAACAACCAATCATCTTCTAACTTAACTAATTCTGTATTGAATTGATGTGTACCATATCTACTTTTTTCTATTGGTTTATGAACTTCAACGCCATCAGTAATGTCAACAAATATTTTATTAGATAATATTAGATTGTCATCGTGTGTGATTAAAATAAAATCATATTTATTATAATCATAATGTTCAGACCATTGATTAAAACATTCCATATCACCAATCGTATTTTCTTCTAACATAAATTTCCAACCAAAATCTTCTATCTGTTTAGTTGTGATTGGGTATTTGTACATTAGTTGGTCTAATTCTTTGAGAAAATCTTCAGCGGTAGATTCTCTTAAACTGTCTTTTTCATTAATCGTGTTTTTATCATCAGGTGTTCTATGTGCAACACAGTAGTAATCTATTTCCCATCCTTTAGGAACAATTTGTTTTGACATATTCTCATAAAAATGAGAACTAAAGTGCCAACCAGTAGCTATTACTAATATTTTATTCATAAATTTTCCTTAACTTTATCTATAACAAATTGTAAATCTTTATCAGATAGTTTTTCATTCATAGGTAAACTCACAACCATACCTCTCATTTTTTCCGATTTTGGGCATTCAAAATTATTACCATTGTTATAAACAGTATCTAAATGAAGAGCATCATAATGTATGCCACATATTATCTCTGAACTTTTCATATTATTGATAAATAATTGATTATCTAAAACCTTTATTCTGTATAAGTGTTGACTTGAATTGTTATAACCTAATTCTCCATTATAAATATTAACAATATTTTCTAAACGTGACATTTTTTCTTCAAATGTTTTAAAATTATTTAAACATATCTGAGCCTGTATAGAGTTCATATACATTTTGTAACCAGGAAATAATATTTTTCTCTCCCAATTATTGTTAGCATATGACATTCCATTTAATACTGCAGATTTAAACCATCTATATTTTTCATAATCATCTGTGACTATCATTCCACCATCAGAACCACCTAATGGTTTTGTAGGATAAAAACTAAAAAACATTAAGTCTTCAGTATTACATTCTTTTTTAAATTGATTCTTTTCTAACTTTTGAGCTGAATCAACAATCTTGTAATCATCAAATCTATGTAACACATATGAGTCTCCAACCCAATCAACATCATCTATAAAATTTATTTTATTACCACTTGTCAAAATAGCATTAGCTACAACAGGTGGTATCATACTCGGTAAATTAACCGTAACATTTTTGTTTAACATAGATAGAAAGATAGCATTAGTAGCACTATTAATAGAACACGCATACTTAGCTCCTACATAGTCAGCTATTGTTTTTTCAAACTCCCCAACTACATTGTCATGTAATAGATTAGAAAATTTAGAGGTATCTATATTGTGATTACTAACTTTAAATAATTGTATCATTTAATAACTCTTTCATTTTTGTAGTATCCATAGAACAATCTGTAGCCATATTTACATCTTCAATATCATTAAGATATATTTTACCAATGTTTGGATTAGATTCTTTCACAAAATTATATACTGATTGTGATTTTCCACCAATGTTTATAGTTCCCATCTCATCTAATAACTCAAGGACTACTTTTGAAGCATCATCTATGTACATTAAACTTTTTTTCATATCAACCAATGCTTTTGGATGTGGAAATGGTCTTTTGTTCATAGCCATTCTAAGTATTAAATGATTATCATACAACCTAACTGCACATTCTCCACCTAATTTACTCCACCCATAATTTGTGAAAGGTTTCAGATAATCATCTTCACCATAATTTCCTTCAATTCCAGGATATACATAATCAGTTGAAAGATAAATTAACTTCAAATTATATTTCATACAAGCCAATACCACATTGGAAGTTCCTATTATATTTGTAATTATACTTTTATTAGGTTCACTCTCGTGAATAACCATTGGTCTTGTCAGAGCACCAGCGTGGATAAAATAATCAGGTTTATTAGAATAAATAAAATAATCTATATCTTCTGTCTTGGTTATATCCATTTCTTTTTTAGATGGTGCAACTATTTCATATTCGGTGTTGTGTCTTTGTAACTCTCTTGCAAATTCACCATTTCCACCTGATATTAGTATTTTTTTCATTAAAATTCCAAATCGTTATTAAATTTAGCTCTGACTCTCGCAGTTTTTTTATCTTCCTCCGTCATCACAGACCAATACATCACACCCAAAGTTTTTCTATTCATACCTTTTGTTATTTCAGGTAATCCATGCCAAGAGTTTTCTGAACACTTAAATATATTTAACCTATTAAACTTATATGGAACTCTTGTATGTTCTTTACCATTATGTAATAATAAATCAAATGATGAATCATATTTTTCAGATATACCCAATACTGCACTATATTCTCTTTTCCAATTTGTATTATTTCCGTGAACATCAGCATCAACATGCATTCCGAGATGTCCACCCTCACCATCTAAATTGGGTGTTAACATCATACCACCACCAAAATGTGATGTATCTGGAAAAGCATTATCTGTCATTCCAAAAGCTTTATTAGGATTAAAATATGTAGATATATAATCTAATACGATTAGAGCTGCAGGAGGAACATTGTGTCTACCTAACTTTGAACAATATTGAACTTGTCCATCATCTCCACCACCATATTTAACCCAATTGTCGTTATCCATAAGTTCAAAACTTTCAGCAGCTGCTCTAACTATCGCATCCGATGGTATAAAATTATCTATAGAGATATGTGGAAATGGTTTATTTATTACTTTCATTAAATTCCTTTTGTTTTTAGAAAATTATCATAGTTTTCAACGTAGTCTTTTATATCATAATGAGTGTTAGCTAAAACTAATAAAACAGATTCCTCTGATTTATAAACTTGTTCATCCCATATCATTTCTGGAATATATAAGGCCTGATTAGGTTTAGATAATCTATATTTTTTTCTGTGAACTCCATCATCGACTATAACATCTATATTGCCATTCAAACAAATTAAAATTTGTTTTGTTTTATAATGAGAATGTTTACCCCTATCATCTTGGTCTTTTACACCATAAACATAAAAAACTCTTTTTATATCAAATGGAATATCACGATTAGATTCTATTGGAACTAAATTTCCATCTGGTTCTATGAAGTTTCTTAAATTAAATAGTTTTACGTCACTAATGGTTGTCATTTATTTTCCGTACCCCAATCTTCACCAAAGTCACCAACTTCAGCTCTAATTTCATCATTAGGATTATATTTATGAGTTAAATAATAACATAGAATTGAACCTGGCTCTAAAGCTTTATATCCGTGATACACTCCCGGAACCATTTCTATAACTCTTGGATTCTTATCTGACAAGTATTCCCATTTTACTTTTATTGAACCATCTTCTTGTGGGATACCCATACCCACCTTAAATGAACCTTTTAAACAAGTCCAGTAGTCTGATTGAATATTATGTTTATGCCAAGCTACGATATGTTCTGTAGAATTAACATATGAAACATTTATCTGCCCATCTAATACATCAAACACATCAAATAATCTTTGTGCTCTATCATCTTCGTGATAATACATTTCTATCTCCTATGAAAACATTATCACTTGTGGAACGTGAGTTATGAACTTACCACCCCTTGACAAATAATCTGTTTCTTTATTCATTATTTCTGTTCTAAAATTCCAAGCACCTAAGTAAGCTACATCAACTGTTTCATCAAATCCTTCATCAGGTGATACTATTGGTATGTGAGTACCAGGTTGATATTTACCTATCTTACTTGGTGTTGTATCTGTAATATATTCCACTAAAGATTCATCAATACCACAATAATTAAACACAGTGGTTACTTTTGAAGCTGCTCCATAAGCTACAACTTTTTTACCATCTTGTTTTAATTTCTTTAGAATAGATACTAAATCTTCTTTTGACTTTTTAACTCTATCTGAAAATCTTTGGTATGTCTTAAAATCATTTAATCCAAATTCATCTTCTTTTGATAAATTATATCCAACTGAGGATTCAACCTCTTGATACCTATTGGATATAGCTTTAACATAGATTCTGTTAGAACCACCATGTACATTTAAATTGTCAACTCTAAAAATTTCTAATCCATTTTTTGTTAAGATGTTTTGTAGTGCAGTTACTGAGAAGATATGTGCGTGTTCATCATATAATTGGTCATATGAACCTCTTTCCATCATTCTTATCAACGATGGATCCTCAAACACAAATATTCCATCATCTGATAATAGATTTTTTACAGCCGTAAATGTATCATCTAAATCATGAACGTGACATATACAATTTGCAGAATATATTAAATCCATAGTTCCATTATCTTGTTTTATCAACTTAGATAATTCTTTTGTCCAAAATTCAGGATAAGTTTTATATTCCATATCATTTGTCATTTCTGCAAAATTACTGCAGGGTTCTACAGCTATTGTTTTATCAGGATTGAAGTGTCTAATAAATATACCATCATTTGAACCTATCTCTAAAACATTAATTGGTTTAAATTCATTTTGTAACCTGTGAGCCAACCTTCCAAAATGGTCTTTCATTGTTTCTGACATCGAAGCGTGATAAGCATAATTTTCATTAAACATCATTTCCGGAGCAACAAACTCTTTTAGTGAAATTAATTTCGTATCCTCATCATACACAGCTTTTAAATCAAATAAAAATTCATTATTAAAATCATCTTTATTCAAAAATTTATTTGCTATTGGTTGTTTACCTAAATCTAAAAATTCTTTTTTCATTCTAATTCCTTCCATCCTGTTCCTCTTCTATTTGAATATTCATTATCTTGTTTTCTTTCTTTATCCCAACCAATGTAATTAGTCGTTCTTTGGTTTTTTGTGTGAGGGCCTGAACTATCTGAATAATAGTAACAAGTTATTACAATTCTTGATTCATCCTCCGGACATTTTACTAAATCAAATCCATGATATGAAATATCAGAGGTTTCAAAAAGAACAGCTTTGTTAAAATCAGGACTATAACTAACATCCTTTACAAAACTCTCATCCTCAATATGCCCTAACTCACCATAACCACCCCATTCTTCTTTCCAATTTTTAGATAAAAATAGTAAAAGGTTGATTCTTCTCCAACCATTTGATGAACAATTAAAATCAGTATGTGGTTCTAAATGAGCTCCTCTTGGTTCGTAATTAATACCAGCACCAACCCAATTTTTATCTACACGAAGGTCTTTAATACCTGTCAACTTTTGCAAAAAATTTAGCCATTCATCTCCTATTAAGTAATTTGTTAGTTGAACAGCTTTTTCACCAAATGGTGAGAAATCATTTGTATTAGTACACAACTTGTACCAGTTGTATGTATCTTTTAATTTTAAGACATTTGAAAGTGTATCATCTAATAAATCTTTTGAAAACCAATCACTCAAAATTATGTGAGGAAAGGGTTTATTTTGTTTAAAAGTATTTTTTATTTTTTCAAGTTTTTTATTCATAGTTCGTCTTACAATTTACAATACTTTATTGACAAAAACAAGATCTTTCTGAATTATTTTATCATCACTATAATGTTCACCAATACTCATCTTTTGTTCAAATCCAAATTCTTTCATAAAGTTAATCACCTCTTCTGCTGTTGGAGCTCCTTTGTTATATTCAACGTATGTTACTTCCAATATAATTACAGACGCTTTTTTACATAAATTCTCACCACCCCTCAGCACATCCAATTCAGAGCCCTGTGTGTCTAATTTAATAACCTCAAATGTGGTATCATCTGTGAATAAATCATCTAATCTTTGTAAAGTTATTTTGTTTTTTTGTACTAAATGTTGAATATCCCAATAGTTAACCTCTTCATAATACGAGTTACCTTCAGTATGAGGTTTATCACTTCTCGTGTAAAAAGTAACCTCTCTCTCCTCATCACCTAAAGCTGCGATTAAATATTCATCGTTTTTACCTCGTGTAAGATTACTTAAAGCTCCCTTATGTAAATGATTAGCTTCAATCATCCAAATCACAGAGTTCGGCCATACTCCTTTAGCCCAACCATAAAATTGTCCTGTATGAGCACCAACATCCAATATACTTGTTGGGTTTATACCCATATTTCTTATCTCTTGTAATCTCATTGTTTCACCAGATTTATACGCCATTGTTGCACCACCATTTTATTTCTTCTTGTAATGATTCTAATTCTTCAACTTCTTTACATACTTTTTTTATATCTTCGTAATATCTTCCATGACCTTTTTTAGGATTGACACCCCATGACTTGTGAACTCCAAATGGAGCTTTATTATCCAAAGGGAAGATATATCCATTGTCTATTGAAAAATTTCTAACTTCCCTAGCAGTAGGTTTATTTTTTACACAGGCACTAACAAAATAATCTTCACATGAGTTTTCACCTTTTTCTAAATATGGTTTTAATTCATTTTTTATAATATCTAACATAAATTGTTTCTTTCTAATAGACAGTCCACCATTCATTACCATCGAATATTCTTCATCCAATGGATACTCTGTATTTCCCCAATAACCACCAATGTAATCAAAATGTTCAAACTCTTCAATCTTATATTCAGAGTTAGGACACAACATTGAATCACATTCAAAATATAATATGGTTTCCCCAACTACATCATTCCAAAACTTTTCTGTTAACATTATTCCAAGACTTGAGTTTTCAGCTGTTATTTTATCTATGTTTAAATTTGTAAATGTAATTTTATTTTTTATTTGACTTAAAAATTTATCTTCTTGTATAATTGTCTCAATGTAATCTAAATTTTTATTTCCATGAAATATCTGTAACAACCATTCATCTGGTAAAGTTTCCATTACGTTCTTTAACACAAAAGGTAACGCTGCATATTTTCTTGTTTCCACTATGACTGCTACTTTACTCATTTTTTCTCCATAAATGATATTGTGGTAGGCCATTGATATGTATATCCTTTCGGGTTTATATATTTTTCTTTTCCAATTTCTATTCTACAATTTTTTGTATTATCTCTAATATAATCTAATAAATCTTTAGTTAAATAATTAGTTTCTCTTACAGAATCATCTTTATTTATAATACTTTTTAATAAATCGGTGGTTAATGTGTCTCCATCATTTATTGTTTGATACCCATATAGTGATGACCATTCACCACTACAAGTGTGTAAATCTTCTATAATATAATGTCCACCTGATTTAACAGCTTGAAACAATACACCCATTGAAATTTGTTGTTGTCTCATTGTATGACCACCATCGTCAATTATAATATCAAAATCATCACCATGTAAAGATAAAAATTCTTCTAAGTCATCAACCCTCTCCTGATCTCCTTTAAACATAACTGACCTATCTAAATTAGGATTTCCTTTCTGTAACCTATGAAGTTCTTCACTCCCATATGTAAAAATGTCAAATCCATATATAGTTGCATTTGGAAAATATTCTAACCACAATCTATGAGACCTTCCCGTTTCCACACCAATCTCCAAAACTTTAGTTACATCTTCTCTAATCCCGTCAAACAACGGAGCATATAAATCAGTATAACCCAACTCTAATGCATCTACATCATACTTTATTGTTAATTCTTTTAATGTTTTCATTTTAAAATCTCCTTCAAAATTTCATAGTTTATTGTTACTTTAAATTCATTTATTTTTTCATATTTAAATGCCTCTTTAATTACAAAATCCACATCAATCTCTAAATCAATATCATGTTCCCCTATAATATCACTTACATCATAATCTATAAATTTTGATATTTTGGGTAGAAAATATCCTAAAGCTTTACCATGTGAAATTCCATAATAACCAGTCATTGGATAAGATAATGAATGTAATAAATTAGTACCAGCAATTTCTATAGCTTTTCCAGCTATATCACCTGCCTTTATTAAACCGAAATTATCTTTTTCAGTTCTTAATATTTGTAAAGCCTCTTTACAATACGCAACACTTTCTTCTGTAGCCTTTATCGAAGACATACTATCAAGACAATGACTAACAACATCATAAGTTGTATCTCTAATAACTTCATCAGGTAAATCTTCTACGAACATGCCTTGTAGTATAACATCTTCAGGCATCATTCTTTTTAAACTACATTTTTTGTTTCCATCCCAATAGACTGACCAAGATGTTGATGATGATCCAGCTGCTGTTGTTGGATAACATCTGATTGGATTTTTAGATAATATCTTTGCTGTATCTATCACAGCTCCACCACCAATAGCTACAACATTTTCTTCTGTTCCAACTTCTTTCAAAATATCTTTAGTTGGTGCAGATGTAACCACTCTCACTCTATCATATCCAGGTAAAAACTTTCTTGTAGATTTAGAACATACTAATAATGGATTCAAAATAACTCCTTGATTTGTTTTGTATTTGTCTTACAATCTAATTCAACTCTATCTGTTTTACCATCGTTGCTAATTTCTATTATTTCTGTTATACCCGAATACCAATCTTCTAAATAAGAACATTTGTATTTACCAACAGATTCGTGACAACCATTATCTAAAACATAAACAAATAGATTATTTAAATTTTCATCTCTAATCGTGTGTGTTATACCTAAGTGCATGAGTAAAGCTCCATCACCACTCAACACAACAACATCTTTATCTGTATTCATAGCGATACCTAAACCAATACAAGGTGCAATTCCCATACTACCCTGCATATAAAATATATTTTTATTATTTGGATATTCATTGTAAACAGCTCTTGATATATAACCTGTGTTAGTTATATAAACTGCATCTCCATGTTTATCAAATATATTATTTATAGCTTCTTTTCTACTTAACATTATTATTACCCTTCACTATAATATACGGATAATAATTGATTAAATCAAGCATTTTCTCATCTATTTCACCCATTACTTTATGTTGTGGTAAAGTATGCCTGTGTCCTATAATCAATAATGGCCTAACATTGTGTGGTATACATAAACTTGTAATTGGATTTATGATATTTCCTAAACCTGAATTTTGTAAATAAACACAAGATTTCTTTCCAGCTAATTCAGCACCAACTGCTATACCAATGGCTTGTCCTTCATTTGTTGCAGTTACATGTTTCACATCGCTTTCAATTATTTCATTAATAAATGATTTTAATCCACTATCTGGAACACCCGTGAAAAAATTATATCCATCATCTAACAATTGTTGTAACTTAATCATTTGGTATTAACTCCAATACTTGTTTAATTGGTAAACATTTATCATTTGCTTCATAAGACCTTTTATTTTGTAATATTGAAGTTGCGGTATCAACCATTGATGGATATGCACTTCTTAGTAAATGATTTGCGTATATAACTACATTAACTCCAATATCAGTTAATTGTTTTTCTGTAACTTTATTGTAGGTAGATGGTACAACTACTAAAGGCACTCTTTTTTTAAATTTATTATATTCCTCACAAAATGAAATTATTTCGTCTGGTGTTTTACTTTTACTGTGAATCATTATACCATCTGCACCAGCTTTTATGTAAGCTTCAGCTCTTTCAATAGCATCTTCTAAACCATTACCAAGTATAAAACTTTCTATTCTAGCCATTATCATAAAATCTTTTGTCACTAATGATTTTTTACCCTCTGATATTTTATAACTAAAATCCTCTATACTATCTTGTAATTGATTTGATGTATCTTCAAATAATGAATTTCTTTTGTTACCAATTTTATCTTCAATTATTACAGCTGACACACCAAGTCTTTCTAAACTCCTAACCATAGGTTTGAAATGTTCAACCAAACCACCATTGTCTAAATCTACAATCATTGGTTTTGTAGTTACATCAAATATTTCACCTAATGTTTGACTCACGGTTGTTATATCAACATATTGAGTATCAGGTTTCCCCTTAGAAGCTGAGTGAGTTAAACTACTTAACCACATTCCATCAAATTCACTATTACCAACTTTTGTTTTTTCAGTTATTAAACCAGTCAGTCCATTGTGTGACTCTAAAATTCTTACTATTGGTTTTGACTCTATTAATCTTTTTAACATTTTTCTTCTAATGTCGGGTGTGGTGCCAATGTCTCTTAAATGATTGTGTAATTTAGTAGAGGATACATCTTTAGTGTATGGAACATCAACAACTTTTCCACCCCATTCACTTAATTTATCAATAACTTGTTGTCTTACTTGTCTTTGAACGCCTGTTTTCCAGTCATCCCCATGAACTACATAATCAGGTTTAATTTTTTCAAGATTGGGAACATAATCAAGTGAAGTTTGTGGTATAACTTTATGAACACCTTTTATATTTTCAACCACTATTTTTCTTTGTTCATAACTTAAAGCTGGTAGTCTTTTGTAACTAGCTACAGCAAAATCTGTTAAGAGCCCTATAACAACTTCACCATATTTACCAGCTTCTTTTATAATATTTAAGTGCCCATGATGAATTAAATCTGCACACATACCAACATAAACTTTATTACTCATCACTAAAGTACCAACTCCATATACCATTTTTTAAATGATTTTTTAAGTCTTCATGAGTGTTTGTTTCTTCAAACTCTCTATTTATTACACTCATATAACCTGATGTTCCATACTTACTTCCATCATAAATCCTTGATATTTCTTGTATATTATCATAATTTTTAACTGGAGCTCCTGCGTTATGTACAGTATATTGTCTGTATTTGTTATTATCTAAACATTTTATAGCAGAAGCGGTTGTACAATGATATTCATTTACTCTACCCCTACTATCTTCCGTTACATAAATTCTGTCCGTATCTAAATCTGATAAAACATCGTTTGGTAAATTTTTATTATAAATTCTATTTAGAATCGTATTTTTAAAATCTGTTGAAGCTATCTTGGTTTTTGAAATTTTTTGATTACTAATATTATCAGTTACACTAACCCAACTCAACCATGAGTCAGGAGGTGAATGGAACTCGTCTATACCTTCGGGCTCACCATGATCTGCAAATAACCAAAATAATGAGTTTTCTTCTTTAAAATCAATGGTATTTATTATGTTTTTAAACAGAGAAAATACATCATCGTGTTTTCCTCTCTCCATATCATGATAATGATTATATTTTAAAACTATAAAATGATTTTCATCTGATGGTAAATCTTGCATTTTTTTTATAAAGTTTTTTTCATCATCACCCTCTTGATAATTATAAAATATAAAATCTCTATCTCTACCACAAATGTCATCAGGTAATAATTTACAATCTCTTAATCCTGGAGTTGTATTTGGATTATTGTACATAGGCCAACAAGTTGGAATCGCATTGTCATCTCCTCTTGTTCTCGGCATAGCATGAAGATGTATCTTCCAATCATCAGGTAACATATTGAATAATATTTTCTCATTCCACTTTTCTTTTTCACCTTCTGATAATAATGCATAAGTATGTGAATGTCCTATACCTGTGGAACGCATTTCTGAAGGGGTTAATCCTGAAAACATAGAAACATAGGTTGTCACTGTGCAAGTTTGTGTCAAATAATCCGAAAAATGTAAATTTTTTGAATTAAATAATTTTTCCATTTCTGGATGTTTTGGAAATGTATCGAACAAAATACAATAAATTTTCATTTTTTTCTCCTATTTTTAATTATTTTATTTATGGTGTTTGTTGTACTGTAGTCATGATCTCTATTATTAAAAACCACTTTAATGTTTAAATCATCACCTGTAAATGGGTGCCCTTTATGGTCTGCCCCAACAATTCTAACATCAATGTTATCTTGATTATTTTTTAAAAACTTATATAATTCTTTTTCTCCATCATAGAGAAAAGCCTCATCAACATATTTACATGCATCCGTCATATACAATCTTTCTTGTGGTGTCCAGATTGGTTCATTTTTGTGTCTACCATCGGGTTGTTTTATTTTTGTTTTATATTCATTTACACCAACCAACAAATAATCACAATATCTTTTACATTCTTTTAACATCATTACATGACCTGGATGCATAATGTCAAAATAACCACTTGTAAATCCAACTATTTTTTTATCACTCATACTATATTCTTTTTTCCAAGTAGTGGTCTTGAACATTTAAATGACCAACATGTAATATTATTTCATTTCCACACCCCACATGTCCACTACCAACTCCAAATTGAATTGGCATTGAATATGGATATATGCCTGTATTCCAAGCAGCTCTACTCATTTGTAATGGAGCTCTTTTTGGGTTAGTTTCCATTAATCTACAAAATTCCTCTAAATATTTTCTAGCTCTGTCATCTTTGGTATTAAATCCGGCCCACCATAAATCATAAGTCAATAGGTTACCTTTAGTTTCATCTTCATTTAGATGATAATCCCCATCATTACCACGAGTATAAATCCCATCTACCTTTACTAATTGTCTTTCATTTGTTGGAACACATATTCCAAACTTTTTAATAATAGGTAATATGGTTTTAACATCATCAGAAACAAACATCAAATCGGAATCAACTGATATAGCTATATCAGCTTTAGATTCAAGTAAACCTTTAGCCTCATAATAATCACAACAATGCCATCCCCACCTATGATTAGAACGAGTAAATGGACTTTTATTTTCAACATCTATTACTCTAACTTCTACATCTTTATAGTTTTTACCAAAATCTGGCGTGTCTGTATACAATGTAATCTTAGCGTTAGGAAAAAACCTCTTAACTGATGAGTAAGTAGGGTCTAATCTAAACTCATCTGTAAAACTTCCTGGTTGATTGGCTGTAGACCTTGACCCAAACTCAGAAAATATAAATTCTATATATTTATTGTTTTTATTTTTCATATAACTCCTCATAAATTCTTTTCATCCAATAACTTCTATCTCTATTCAATTCATTTTGAGGTATGGCATTAAATTGATAAACCCAACCTGAATTATACATATTTTTTAAATCATCTTGCCACCAACAATTTTTAGTTAAATAAAATAAATTTTTTCTTGCCATATCCATCAATCCATATTCTCTTGGTAATAAATTCAACTCCACTCCAAATTCTTTCCTCAAACAATTCATCAAAGATATATCACTTCCAGTTAAAAGAACATCATATGATTTTATTATTTCTTCTTTATTTTTATCATACCAATTAAAAACTTTATCAAAGAATTTCTTATGTTCTTTATTAACTATAACAAAACCTGTCATAAAAAATTCATATGTTGGAATACAAAATTCTTTGTTGAAAAAAAGTTTGGAATAACCATTGATAGCTCTGTTAACCCATTCATAATCACCATCAGTAAGAACACTTGTAAATTTATTATTTGTCATTTCAAAGAAGTTAGGGCAATCAGGATGAACTATTGAATCTGCATCAACGATTAAAACTTGATTATAATCAACCCCATTGTGTTCTAATATATTTAATACTTGCCATCTTTGCCAAGTAATTAACATTTCAGATTCCGGTAATAACAATTCATCCATTATGTATAATTCACAATCATATTTCTTACACCAATACTTCCAAGATTTTATTCCATATTCATAACCTGAATGTCTATTTGAATGCCCAATACTTGATGATTTAGTAACATCATCTTCTCTTTTGATATATGGTATAAAAACTACATTTTTCATTTTTTCCCCTTGTGAGGTTTAGTATCTCTGTGAAAATATTTGTTATTTCTTGAATCTCCGTCTATGTAATTAAATTTTAAATCATTCTTCCAAGCAACATAATTAAAACTTAATTGGTCTCTTCTACTATTATATTTTATTTCTGTCCACCAATCTTCCATAGTTTGAATACAATCTTTTTCATTGTGCCTTCTTAATATAACCATACCAGTTATTAAATTATTTTTTGGTGGATAACCAAGTAAAGCATATTTTTCTATTTGTTTTTTTATTACGTTTGGATTATCTTTATAATTTAAGATACCTCTTTCGGGAGTAAGTTTCATATTTTTTTCACCTAATTCAAAAATGGTATTCGCTTCATCATAGATACAGTTTCGTCCATCTAAACTATTATCACTATGACTAAAAAATGCTACATTAGAATCATTTAAGTATTTATCTACCAACTCATTTACATCTCCATTTACTGTCATATTACCATCAATAAAAATACTATAATCATATTCAGATAAATATCTATGTGGTAACACCTTGAATCTTTTAGCGTTTCGTGTATTATCAGTATATAGTGGTAAACTATTATTTTCAGAAAAATATTTCCAATCCCACCCATCTGGTAATTTTTGTTCAACTATATTATCGTAGTTACCAAAAACAGATGTATAAATTATACCCCTTGACATATTATTCCCTCTCTATCTTTTAGTATTTTATTTTGTGTTTTTGGATAAATCTTACCAGTATGTTGTCCTATCTTTTGAAGTATTTTTAATTTCCCTGCTTCAACATATTCATCAATCAACTGTTTCAAATCAGGAAATAAACCATAATCATCAAACATCAAAATAGGTTTATCAAAAGTATTTAATGAATTATCTACATCACTTTTTAAGTGTTGATATGTATGAACACAATCAATAAAAACAACATCAGCGTTTTCATTAAATTGCCATTTATCTTTGTATACATCCATCAATATAAATTCAACATTGTCTAAATGTTTAAGGTTTTCTTTTGCTTCATAAAGTTTATCGTTTGAATTATCAAGAGTTATAACTTTTTTAAATAAACCACTTAAAATTTTTGTTCCATAACCAAGAGATGTTCCAACCTCTAATGCTGTTTTATTTTCAAACCCCTCTTTAAAAAAATCAATGGTATCAGCTTTAAATTTCATTGAAGTAGTTGTTTTAGAAACTGATTTTCTAATACTACCTTCTAATAAATCTCTTTTAAAATCATCTCTTAAACAATTCTCACCTCTAACATAATTACCTACTCTACACATATATTCGTGTGATTGTCTTTGAATGTTATATACATCAGAATATCTAACAGCTAATTGTAAAGCCCCACTCTGATTACCTATATTTAATTTAGCCTTAGAGCGAATATACAATTGTAATCTCATATCCATATGTCTCATATCTAAAGCTTTATCTATAAAATTAAAAGACGTTTGTTCTAATGGAACTGATGAATAATAAAAATATGGTATTGTATTATCTTTTAAAACCTTATTGATTAAATTATCACTTGAAAAATCATATCTATCAGATATAATTAATGCCCCAAATTCATTATCACCAACATATTCTTCAATAATCTTATTACCTAAATTAATTTCTTTATTAGAAAAGTATAACTCTGGTTGAGAATCTTTATATTCATCTTCATTAAATTGCCAAAACTTTAATATTTGTTCAATTAATGGAACAGGAGTGTTAGTATTATTATTGATTTTATAATGGTCGTGAAATACTTCTCCATCTATTTCATCTTTATAACCATCTACATATGGATTATTATCAAAAATAGTTTTAGCGTTAAGAAATGGATTACTCCAAGCTCCCCAATTTTTTTCTAAATCACCAAATAATTGTTCTAGTAATTTAATAGAAGGAATATATACTTTACAATTAGGATATTTCTTTTTTAACAATCTTGGCATTGCTGATAGTAATCCCCAATCTCCTATTCCATGACAAGTTCTCATAATTACAAATTCTTGATTATCCAAATACTCATCAGGTATTCTTAATCCTTCAGATTCCTCAAAACCTAATTCATCAACCTCGTTGACTGAATATAATTTATTATCAACTATTCTCCAAAAAATCATCTATATCCCCTCATAAAATAAATTTTGTTTCACTTGTCTATCAATTGTTTTTGGATGATAAAATGAGAATTGTTCTTCTGCTGGAAGATATGTATGTTCTTGATAACCTGTTAACACTTCATGTACTTTATTCTTCCATAATATGTTTGGACGATTTCTCCAAATCCTACCTTGATAATCAGGAAAGTTTACCCAATTCTTTTCATTCACATTCCAACCCCATTTATTAATATGTTCTTGTGTAATACCATCAACCGTATTTACTCTTGGCACCCAATATAAATCTATTGTTGGGTTTGATTCTAATATTGGTTTAATGTTTTTCATTAATGATTTATGTGGTATCTCATCAGCATCTATATTTACAATATAGTCATTTTTGCACATACGAGTCAAGTAATTTTTTTGTCCAGCGTAATCTTTTAACAAATGTCTTTGTTCAAAAGTCATTTCGTGCATTGATGTCATTACATCTAATATTTCTATTGTCTTTGAATTATCTGAAAAGTCATCAAGAATTACTATCTCATCTTCTTCGTCTTTGTGTTTAACTAAGAACTCTAATAATTTCTGTAGTGATTTGTCTTCGTTATGAGTTAAAATACTATAACTGATTTTCATTTATACCACCCTTTGGTTTTTTAGGTTGTTGTGGTTTGTTGTCAACTTTTTCTTCTTCTAACTTTGTAAAAATTCTTATTGGTTCTAAAAAAACTGAACTTTTTTTAGCTTTATAATAATCATAAGTTCTATACTGACCCGCAACACCTAAACCTTTTGATAACAAATCATACGCTCTTGGTTTGATACCTTTTATATCATTTTGAATCATATTTTTATCTATATCTAATTTATATAAATTATTTTGTTTATCAATAGTTATAAATTTTCCAATTAATTCAAAAATTTGAATTTGTTTTTTTGTTATTTCTAATAAAATTTTATTAGATTCTTCAAGTTTAATGCCGATTAATTGAGTGGTTGTTTTCTTTTGCCCTTTAACTATCAAAGATGGATTTAAAACTAATATACTGTGTGTTTTTGTTTTACCTGTTGACTTTGATTTATATTTAAATGATATAATGTCACCAGCTGACACCATTTCCCAATTGTATGGTAGTTTTCTATTAGCCACTTGAAGCTTTCTGTTTCAACATTTCGTTGATTGTTGCCATACCTTCAAGAAATAAATCATAAATAATAGAATTATCTGTATCTATTTTTTTATCATAAAATCCACCTTGTTCATTTGGAAAGTTTTTTCTTTCATCCTCTGGTATTTCAACCATTGGGGCAAAAGACCATTTAAGTTCTTTCTTAATATTTACAGGATACAACATACCAATTGGTAATGTGATTATACTTGGAATCCAAATCTTACCATTTGATTCAACAGCCCAATTCTTCATATCCTCACCAAGTTTTTGAAACTCTTCATTGGTTTCTTTTGTACCTGTGAATTTAGTTGATGTCGTGTAACCACAATTAATGCACTGCATCACTTGAGCTTCTTCTGTTCCAGCCACATGTAGTGCTTTTTCTTCACATAAAAAACAATTACTTATTAAGTCTTTCATACTGTAGCCTCAGTTGTTACTTTTTTTAATTTTGGTAATTTCATTTTAGGTGGTTCAGAACTACCAACTTTTTTCAATTTAGGTAAACTTAATCCAACTTGAGTTGGAACTTTATCAATAAATGGTGTAATAATTTTATCAAGTTTTTCTGTCATTTTATCTAATGTGAATTTATCTCTGTTTGTTTTCATAAGATTAAGTGCTTTTTCTTTTACTTCATCATAATTTTCAAAAGAATAATTCATAGCTTTATAAGCTTGTTGTTCATTTACATTAAACCACTGTGATTCAGGTATAATTATATCTTTCCAAACTTGTGATTTTGGGACTTGTTTTAACTCACCACCCAATAACATTGAATCTTTTTCTGATAAGAAATCCACTTGCCCACTCCAACCACTAGCGATTACAGGTAATCCAACCATTGTAGCTTCTTGCATTGGTCTACCATAACCTTCACCATGTGTGAATGATACAAATGTTTTTACTTTCGGATGATTGTATAATTTATTCATTTCTTCATCTGAAAGAGAACCATGTAAAAGATAAACATTAGGAAGTTTCCAATCACTTGGAAATTTTGATTTAATATTATTTATTTTACTTAAACAATCTTCTCTATCTAATATTGAAAATGTACCTCCACAACTTTTTAATATCAAAGCTGGTTGTTGTTTTTTATTAGCAAATGATTCATAAAATATTTTTACTAATTTTGATATATCTTTTCTATCTTCACCATATCCACCATTACCCCACAAACCAACATGTAAAAAACAAAAGTCTTCTTTAATATCATCAACTAAATCCAATGATGAATCATCAATTGGTTTAAATACATTCCCATCAGAGCCTTCAAACAATACTTCAATTGGTTTTTCTAATTTTAACTCACCAATTTTTTGTTGTTTTCCATCTGGTAATTTTTGCATTTTTTCATAAAGAGCTTTAACAAATCCAGTCTTTGAATGTTCAGAAGGAACTATAATTAAGTCCATTCTGTTACAACCTTCTATCCAAGCATTTGAAACTGCATTTGTTTCAATACCAGCAGTTATACCTATATTTATATTTCCCCATCTTTGAAATTCATTTGGTATTCTAATGTCGATATAAACATCTGGTTGTTTATCTATTTTAGGTTCTAATAAAATACAATCAATAATGTTTTTATCTAATTTTTTATCTAAACCATTTCTCGGTGTCATTCCCCATGGGACATCTTGTATTTTTATATCATATTTATTGTGTACAATTAAAGAACGAACTAAATCTCTAGCGTGATCTCCATACCCACTTCTCGATGAAACAGGCGCACATATTAACATTAATTTTTTCATTACACAGCCTCCAATGTATATTTTTCTCTTGGTTTCCAATTTTCAAAACAAGTATCTATATTTTCAATAAATGAATCTGAAAGATGTTTAGCAGTCATTCTACCATCACCATTTACAAATTGTCTTCCTAATTCACCACATCTTTCTCTTTCTTCAGGACCTACTTTGTACCATTCTAAAAGTGCTTCTCCCGCATCTTCGAATGAACATCTATCATCAAAGATGTATGGTGTTAATGGTGAACCTTGACAACTTATGTTTGATGGAAACACAGGTTTAACCCATTCACCATGTCTTGTATAAGTTCCTCTGTGATTAGATTTTAACTCAACATAATCTTCAGCAGTTAAGTATTCATCTTTGTTGTTTTTGAATCCACATTGGTCTTGTAATCCACCAGTTACATTAACTACGATAACTCCACCTGTATGTAACATCTCACAACTACCTAATCCAAATCCTTCATTAGAAGCCATATTGATGTAAACATCACAAGAGTTAAAAACAAAATTCATTTCTTCATCATTAAAAGCACCATTTGGATGATTGTCGTGTGTGAATATTACTGGATAATCAGGTAAAAGTGTTTTACAAACAGCTCTCATATCAGTTCCATTCTCATCACTTGGTGCTGCGTGCCAAACTAATACACACTCTTCTCTTTGTTCAGGTGTAAGTTTGTCCATCATATGTTTGTAAGCTAATGCTACATCACCTGGTGATTTTCTTCTAATGTTACGATTTAGATAAAGTATTTTAAACTTATATTTATCTAATCCTTGTTTTTGTTCAAATTCTTTAAATAAAGTATCACCCTTATCGTCTATTTTTTTGATTCTTTTATCAGTAATTCCATGAGGAACATATTGAGTTTGCCAATCTTCATAACCATATTTAGAAAGTATTCTTTTATTGATACCATAGGTTTGTTTTGATATACTCATTAACATATCTGAACTTCTGTAGAAGTTTGTATTATATAATGGGTCAGGTATGTCATCCCAAATATTATAATACATAATAGGAATGTCTTGTCTTATTTCGTGTTCCATATTATATAACCAAATCCAAAATCTTGGATCTGTAAAGTGCATTATAGCATCTGGGTTTTCCACTTTTAATATATCCCTTAAAACTTGTGGATTTCCATATCCTGATATTGGATATATTTTTAGATATGCGTTTTTAACACCAGTGGTTTTTCTCACATGTTCGTTTAAATTTATAATTTTTCCTTGTTCGGGATGTTTTACAGCTCCACCTAATTGAACCCAATCATATTTGTGAAGCGTTCCCATCACAAATTCTTTAGCCTGTGTAGCTATTCCACTATGCATTCTCAAGTCGTCTGACAAGAGTAGAATCTTTTTCTTCTTCATAACCTATTTTCTCCTAATTAAAAGTTGCTGCCACTAACTGTTAAGTTATCGTATGTTTCTATTTCTTCTCTATATTTTTCATCTTCTAAAAATCTATCTACTGAACGGTTTGTTAGTTTTTGTAATGTCATTTTCGTGTTGACAGTGTTCAGTTTGAATCTCTCATATAACGATTCTAATATTTTTACAGATGTTAGTTTTGTATTTTTCATAATTAATCTCCATCGTATTTACATATATAAATATATAAATATATAAAAAAACTATGAAATAATTATTCTTTTTTTATTTAATTTTTTTGCATACTCTAAAACATTCTTTGTACCATTAGCTTCTATACCTTCTGGAATGAATGCTACGATGAAATCTGATGTTCCAGCTATAATCTTGTTTCTTGCAAAAAAGTTTTTCATATTGAAATCTTTACCATATCTTGATGATGGCATTGTACAATATAAATTATGTACTTCGTGAAATGGTGGATACTCCTCGTATTGTAATCCAAGTTCTAATGCATACTTTTTAGCATACTTATCAGCACCAGTCTTACATCCACCACTTACAATTATTGTATCTGTTCCGTATTGTTCTTTAAGTTTGAATACAAAGTCTTTAATCTTTTTTTTATTCTCATATCTTCTACTCCCTACGATTGCGACTTTCATTACACTCCTACACTACAATGTTCTGTTTTTCTAAACTCACACCATTTACAAGCTTTCTTACTTGGTGTTGGAATGATATTCTCTGATACTTGTTCACCATTCTCATCAAATGCTAAATCCAAGAATGTATCTAATCTTTTAGCTACCTTGTTCATACTCACAGTACCACTTGCTGGTGAGAACTTCTGAACTCTCTTTTGTGGAAACTGAGCATTTTCCCATAGTTTTCTTTTAACGATAAAGTATTCTACTTCTATCTTATCTATAGGATGATTGTATTGTTTTGAATAAAATTGTTTATATAATAATAACTGTTGTGTTTTATTCTCATCTTTTTTCATCCACTTGTTCCAACCTTGTGTGGATGTTTTTATATCATAAATTTTTAATGTGTTGTGAAACTCATCCAATATAACTAAATCCAAATAACCAACCATTTTGACATTCTTTTTTAAATCAACATCAATTGGAACTTCACAACCTATAAGTTTGTAACCTCTTTTACTAAAGTAATCAGCTCTTCTCTTCTTAACAAAGTCTAATATATTTACACCATCTTGAAAGAACTCTCTTAATTGTTCTAATGTACAAGGTTCTTTACCCTCTTCTTCTTTAGCTTTTTTGAATCCCTCAATGAGCTTATCGTGTAATCTTTGTTCAAGATTTAATTTATTTGCATTCTTAATACTATCATTGTACATAACTTCTAACCAAGTTTGTATAACTTCATGCATCGCTGTACCGAATATTAAATGTATATTTGTTTCAAATACTCGTAACTTATCTATATAATTGAGCTTCCACCTTTGTGGACACTCACTAAACATTGATAATTGACTATAACTAATTCTTCCCATATTATAATATACAACCTTTTCTGCTAATAAACAAGCTTTATTTTAATTTTATTTGATTCCATTTTTGCCTTGAATCTTGTTTGAATGAACCAATGTATTCAAAATTATTATCACCCCATTCATCTGGTGAAATTAATGTCATAAATTTTGTTCCATTCTTTCTTTGAAATAAATGATATGTTTTCCCCATAACAGGTGTGAATAACATTTCACTCTCAAATATAATTTTATTCCAATTGAAATCTGTGATTAACTCATCATATGCATTTTTTAATTCTTTGAATTTTTCAGTAAAGTGATTCTTTACTTGTGTGGCCTGAGTTGGTTTCCAATTATCAAGTTCATAGACTTTACCCTCTACATCATCTATCTTGATAATTTTATCACTCATAAAACTTTTCCTTTGATTCTACTTCTATTGTTTGTATCTCTGGATAGAATTGATAAGCATCCTTTGGATAAGGTTGTGCTTTATGTATCAATGTATTCATTATTTTCTTCTTATCCTTTTTACTACATAATAAATACAAATATCTATGTTTCTCAGGTTCTTCTTTTCTCCAAAATGTATGTCCGATTCTTTTCTTTAGTTTCTCAAGATTATGAGAACCAAACTTTGTCGTAACATTTCGTGAGTGCATCCACTTACCATCCTCTGTAAGTCGTATAGCGTAGTTAGGCATTAGTCGAATACTATTACCTTGATATATCCAATTCGTTGCTTGATAGATAATACCCAAGTGTCCTTGTTCTGGATCTGAATAACTTACCAATACCTTTATATCACTAGCATTTTCCTTTAACCAATTGAATGTTTTAGATAGAACTACACTTTCTGTATTCTTTCCGTAATCATCAAAGATAAATAACCTTGTTAACTCCAACACCTCTTCTTCCTTTAATTCAGGTGAAATAGATTTAGGAGCACTCCTACCTACAGGATAACCATAGATAGCCACGCCAGCTAACTTCTCATCTTTCTCGTCAAAGAATGTATGTTCGTTATCTGTTTCATAAAAGATACCTAAAGCATATCTACAACTTGTCCACTTGTGACTG
>Ga0206125_10001133_pt1 | contig 32224 bp, 27 predicted proteins | sample Helgoland_Spring_4_FD_148598 | JGI IMG/M metagenome (GOLD analysis project Ga0206125, IMG submission 148598) | Pelagic subsurface seawater microbial communities from Kabeltonne, Helgoland, North Sea - Helgoland_Spring_Bloom_20160331_1 | ecosystem: Environmental > Aquatic > Marine > Epipelagic ... | reverse complement strand
TTTGTCAAGAAAATCAGTCAAAATCATCTTTTGGGGTACTGAGAGGTTTGCATTATCAGTTAGCTCCTTATGCACAAACTAAATTGGTTCGAGTACTTCAAGGTACTGTTTTAGATGTTTCCGTTGACCTGCGTAAAGATTCCCCTACTTTTGGGAAGCATGTAGCCATTGAATTGTCTGAGGAAAATAAAAAGCAAATTCTTATTCCAAGAGGTTTTGCTCATGGTTTTGCTGTACTAAGTAAAGAAGCTGTTTTAGCATATAAGGTTGATAATTATTATCATCAGCTATCTGAACGAGGTATTGCATATGATGATAAGAGCTTAGCAATCGATTGGAAATTAAAACCAGAAGATATCAAGGTGTCTGCTAAAGATGCAAATCAAGTTTTGCCTAAGAACTCTGATTTATTTTAAATAAATTTATTTTTCTTCTTCTTCTTCTTCTTCTTCTCGGGTTCTATAATCTATGTTTAAATTCTTTAATTGATACTTTTGATGAAGTGTTTCATATCGATAAAAAACTATGGATTATCGTATTCTAAGTAAAGCAAAACAATCATTGACAAGTCTTTAAATATTATTCCGTATTTTTATAATTAAATCAATTAAATATTGTCTTATTATAAAAAGTAAATCAATATCTTTGCGTCAAAATTAACACATGTTAATAAGCATAGTTTTTGTACTATTTACTTAGTTTTAAAACATTTATTTTCAAAGATAATTTTTGCATACTAAAATTAATGAAAAAAACAACTGATATAATCCCTATAAAGTGGTTTGTTTTGTTCACGAAACCTAGATATGAATTAAAAGTTTTAGAACGTTTAATTTCATTAGGTATTCAATCATATACTCCAACCCAATTAGTAACTCGGCAATGGTCTGATCGTAAGAAGAGGATTACTGTTGCTTTACTTCCATCTATGGTGTTGGTTAATTTAGAAAATAAAGATCCAAATATAGTTTTTGATATTCCGGGAGTGATCAGGTATTTATTTGATCAAGGAAAGCGCGCAGTGGTTTCTAATGCTGAGGTTATTGCTATGCAATGCTATCAAAACAATACATTACAGATTAATGAGAATGACCTTAAAATAGGTGATACCGTAAAAGTACCCCTGTTAGAGCAAGATGCTATTTTACTTTCCCAAAAAGGGAAAAATTGTATTGCACAGTTAAAAAAACTAGGTGCCATAGTTTCGTTTCAATTGAGTTAATCAATTGAAACTTTTTATTGTAATAAATATCCATTACTGTGAGTAGTGATGGCGAAGCCGTTTAAAAAGTTTAACTTTATGGCAAAAAATAAGTAAATATGTCTGTAAATTTTTACAAGAAAATAGAACAAAAACTTCAAAGTTTGGGTTTTACCATAATTGATGCTGATTTGCAAAGACCTTGGGGCGCATTCTATTATATAGATGAGAGTCAAGCCCAAGACTTTTCTAATCATTTTTTTAATGGGATTGATGTTAATACCCTAAAAATTGATGGAAAGTTAAGTCCTAAAGTATTAATGGTAAAACCTCAGGTGAAATTATCTTGGCAATATCATAATAGACGTGCAGAAATTTGGCAGGTATATCAAGGTAAAGTAGGTGTGGTTCAAAGTGAAACAGACATTGAAACTGAAATGAAAGTGTATGCTATTGGAAGTCAATTGAAACTTAATCAAGGAGTGAGGCATCGTCTAGTTGGATTAGACGATTATGCTGTAGTTGCTGAAATTTGGCAACATACAGATAAAATTCCATCTGATGAAGAGGACATTATAAGAGTCCAAGATGATTTTGGTAGGTAAAGTAATCATAAACAATAGATTAAAAATCATTAGTTCTTACAATCATAAAATATGAATATAACTGTAATAGGATCTGGATATGTTGGGCTCGTTTCAGGAACGTGTTTTGCCGAAATGGGAAACAGGGTCACTTGCGTAGATATAGATCCAGTCAAGATTGAAAAATTAGATCAAGGAATCATTCCAATTTTTGAACCTGGTCTAGAGACGATGGTTTTGAAAAATGTAAAAAACAAGAATTTATTTTTTACTACAGAATTATCAGAAGCTTTACAGAATTCTGAAATAGCATTTATAGCGGTGGGCACACCTATGGGCGATGACGGTTCTGCAGATTTACAATACTTGTTAGCAGTAGCCAAGTCTATAGGACAATCGATGCAAAAAAAATTGATTGTAGTCGACAAGTCAACTGTACCTATCGGTACTGCAGATCAAGTAAAAGCAACCATTCAAAAAGAGTTAGAACTACGGAATTCTGATTTAGAGTTTGATGTAGTTTCTAATCCTGAATTTTTAAAAGAGGGAGCAGCTATTGCGGATTTCATGAAGCCTGATCGAGTAGTGATAGGAACTGATTCTGACTATGCTTCCGATAAAATGAAACAGCTATATCATCCTTTTTGCATGTCTAGAGACCGTTTTATTACGATGGACATCCGATCTGCTGAAATGACCAAGTATGCGGCCAATGCAATGCTAGCTACCAAAATATCTTTTATGAACGAAATTGCCAATATCTGTGAGAAAGTAGGGGCTGATGCCAATAAGGTAAGAATTGGAATTGGTTCAGATCAGCGTATAGGCTATCATTTTATATATCCAGGAGCAGGTTATGGGGGTTCTTGTTTTCCAAAAGATGTAAAAGCACTCACAAAAATTGCTAAAGAAAATGGTTATACTGCACAATTGATAACCGCAGTAGAGAAAGTAAACGATGCCCAGAAATTAGTCATTGCACAAAAAATTATAAGTCGCTTTGGAGAGGATCTTACCGGGTTTACTTTTGGTATTTGGGGCTTGGCTTTTAAGCCAGGAACCGATGATATGCGAGAAGCACCGTCAATCTATGTAATTAAGGAATTGGTGAAACGTGGCGCTCAAATAAAAGCCTATGACCCAAAGGCGATTGAGGAAGCTAAAGAGCACTATCTCAAAGGAGTTCAAAATATAACGTATGTTGATTCTAAGTATGACGTTTTAAAAGATTCAGACGCATTAGTATTACTTACTGAGTGGAAAGAATTCCGTTCTCCAGATTTTGAAGAAATAAAAGTACAATTAAAAACACCTGTTATTTTTGATGGGAGAAACCAATACAATACATTTAACTTAGAAGAAAAAGGATTTGAATATTATCAAATAGGAAAAAAGTAAATGAAAATATTAGTTACTGGCGCAGCTGGATTTATTGGGTTTCATACTTGTTTAAAATTAGTGAGTCAAGGTCATGAAGTTTATGGTATTGATAACATTAACGATTATTATGATCCTAAACTAAAGTTTGATCGATTAAACGAATTAGGGTTTAACGAAGCTGCATCAAAACTCTTTAAAAATGAAGTTCAAAGTGCTAAATTTAATTCTTTACGATTTTCTAGAATTGATCTAGTTGATTATGAAAGTATTGATAATTTATTTAAGCAAGAACAATTTGAAGTAGTTTGTAATCTAGCCGCTCAGGCAGGTGTCAGATATTCTATAGAAAATCCAAAAGCGTACATTGATAGTAACATATCAGGGTTTTTAAATATTTTGGAAGGTTGTCGAAACCACAAAGTAAAGCATTTGGTGTATGCAAGCAGTTCTAGCGTATACGGAGAAAATAAAAAAGTGCCTTTTGAAACTACAGATAACGTAGACCACCCAATTAGTCTATATGCAGCAACAAAAAAGAGTAATGAATTAATGGCTCACACCTATGGGCATTTATATGGTTTTAAAACAACAGGATTACGTTTTTTTACCGTTTATGGCCCTTGGGGAAGACCAGATATGGCTTATTATCTATTTGCAGAAGCGATCTCTAATGATAAACCTATTAAAGTATTTAATAATGGTAATATGGAGCGAGATTTCACCTACATTGATGATATCGTAAATGGCGTGACTAAGATCATTGAAAAAAACATTGACTCAAGAGAACATTATAAAATATATAATATTGGAAACAATAAAACCGAAAGTTTAAAAGATTTTATAACTACTATAGAAGAAGCAATAGGTAAGGATGCAATTAAAGAAATGTACCCAATGCAACAAGGGGATGTTCCAAGAACATTTGCGGATGTAGATGAATTAATCAAAGATTATAAATATTCTCCAAGTACAGGTATTAAAATCGGAATTGAAAACTTCATAAATTGGTTACTTAATTTTAATAAAAAATAATTAATGAGAAAGAAAATACTATTAATTTTTGGCACAAGACCTGAGGCAATTAAGATGGCTCCGTTAGTCAAAGAATTTCAAAAATATCCAGAAAAATTTGATACTAAAGTTTGTGTTACAGCGCAACACAGAGAAATGTTAGATCAAGTATTAAGTTTTTTTGAAATCAAACCAGATTATGATTTGGATTTAATGAAGCCAGGTCAAAATTTATATGGATTAACTGCTACTATCATTGAATCTTTAAAACCAATTCTTGAGGAGTTTACTCCGGATCACGTTTTTGTTCATGGAGATACTACAACTACTATGGCAGGATCTATAGCAAGTTTTTACTCTGGAGCTAAAGTAAGCCACGTAGAGGCAGGACTTAGAACAAATAATAAAAACTCTCCTTTTCCTGAGGAAATAAACCGTCAAATCACAGGAAGAATTTGTGATTATCATTTCGCTCCGACAGAAACTTCAAAGAGTAATCTACTAAAAGAAAATATTTCTGATAGTTCAATTTTAGTTACCGGAAATACGGTGATTGATGCTTTGATAAAGTCTGTTGAGAAAGTTAATGAAAATCCAAGTCTATTAATTCAAGACCTGTCGAAACAAATAGGGAATCAAGAAGTAGTTTTAGTTACAGGACACCGTAGAGAGAATCATGGTGGAGGATTTGAGAGAATTTGTAAAGGGTTGAAACGAATTGCTGAAGATGATACAAATCGTATCATTATTTATCCTGTTCATTTGAATCCAAAAGTACAGAAACCTGTAAATAGAATTTTATCAGGAGTTAATAATGTAATTTTAATAGATCCTTTAGCATATCAAGATTTTATTTGGCTAATGAATCGATCTAAAATCATTATTACTGATAGCGGAGGTGTTCAAGAAGAAGCGCCAAGTCTAGGAAAACCAGTTTTAGTAATGAGAGATACCACTGAAAGACCAGAGGCCGTAGAAGCAGGAACAGTTTTGTTAGTTGGGACTAATGAAGAGTTGATTGTTTCTAAAGCTTTAGACCTACTCAATAATGAAGATAACTTTGTTAAAATGTCAAGACTTCATAACCCATATGGAGATGGGCTGGCATCAAAAAGAATTGTAGACTTTATAAAAAACAGATAAGAATGAATCCAGAAGTAGTTACCATAGGTTTAGGATATATTGGATTGCCAACCTCAGCACTAATAGCATCACAGGGAACAAATGTATTAGGTGTCGATATAAATCAAATTGTTGTTGATACCATAAATCAAGGAAAAATACATATTGTGGAACCAGATTTAGATCAAATTGTTTCCAAAGCAGTGTCAGATGGATTTTTAATAGCAGCTACCAAACCAAGTGCTGCAGAAGCATACTTAATAGTTGTTCCTACGCCATTTAAAGGGAATCACGAACCAGATATTTCATTTGTTGAGGCTGCAACAAAAGGAATTATTCCACTGCTTAAAAAAGGAGATTTATATATTATAGAATCTACTTCTCCCATTGGTACAACTGAAAAAATGCAAAAACTCATATTTGAGTCCAGACCAGAACTTGAAGGAGCAATACATATAGCTTATTGTCCTGAAAGAGTACTTCCAGGAAATGTCATTTATGAACTTGTTGAAAATGACCGTGTTATTGGCGGTATAGACGAAGCTGCTACTCAAAAAGCAATCTCATTTTATAGTAAGTATGTAAAAGGTGAATTGCATGGCACGAATGCCCGAACGGCTGAGATGTGTAAGTTAGTGGAAAATTCCTCTCGAGATGTTCAAATAGCGTTTGCTAACGAACTCTCTTTAATATGCGATAAAGCAAATATTAATGTATGGGAATTAATTAATCTAGCTAATAAACATCCAAGAGTAAATATCTTACAACCAGGTTGTGGAGTTGGAGGACATTGTATTGCTGTGGATCCTTATTTCATAGTTTCTGATTATCCAATGGAATCAAAAATTATTGGTACAGCAAGAGAAGTAAATAATTATAAATCTTTTTGGTGTGCTGAAAAAATTCAAAATGAGAAACTTCAATTTGAATTAAAACATGGTAGAAAACCTAAAACTGCATTAATGGGATTAGCTTTTAAACCAAATATTGACGATTTAAGAGAATCACCAGCCAAGTACATAGCGCAAAAGGTATTGCAAAACTCAAACAATGAAACGCATTTTATTGTGGAGCCAAATATAGAGGAACATAATGTATTCAAGCTTACCAACTATAAATCAGCAGTAGAAGAAGCAGATGTTATTGTACTGTTAGTAGCACATGAGGAGTTTAAAACTTTAGAGTTAGACTCAAATAAAGTGGTTCTTGATTTTTGTGGAATAAGAAATATAATTAAATAGACTTATAATTTAATGAGTTTAAAAGCTAAAACTATTACCGGTGTAATTTGGTCATTTGCACATCAATTCAGTGTTCAGGCTATAACTTTAATAATACAGCTGTTTTTAGCTAGATTACTAGTGCCCTCTGATTTTGGACTAATTGCAATGATTCAAATTTTTATAGCTATTGGAAAAACCTTAATAGATTCAGGGATGACCTCTTCATTAATAAGAAGTCAAGATAATTCTCAAAAAGATTACTCAACGGTTTTTTTTGTAAATGTTATGATGAGTATCCTCATTTATGTAATAATTTATCTATGTGCACCCCTTATTTCATCATTCTATGAAGAACCAATACTAACACCACTCGTTAGAATCTTTACCTTAACTTTTATTTTACAATCGTTGGCCAGTATTCAGGTTACTAAACTTACTAAAGAAATAAACTTTAAATTGCAACTATACATACAACTCCCGTCTACAATTATTGGGGGTATTATTGGATTGTACCTGGGCTATAATGGTTATGGCGTATGGAGTATTGTTTGGATGAATATTGCTTCAAAAATGGTGTTTTTATGTCAAATTTGGTATAAATCTAATTGGAAGCCAGCTCTAGTGTTTGACTATTCTTCTTTTAAGAAACATTTTAATTTTGGATATAAACTTACCTTATCAGGTCTTCTCACAAATTTTTATTTAAACACATACAGGGTAATCATAGGAAAAATGTTTTCTGTTACCGAACTTGGGTTTTATAATCAGGCAGATACTTTGAGAATGTTTCCAGTTAGTAATCTTACAGCCACATTACAAAAGGTAACATATCCTATGTTTTCTATTATTCAAAATGAAGAAGAGAGGTTGAAAGATGTTTTCTCCAAAATAACTGGATTAGTATTTTATGTGATATGTCCAGCGATGTTTATTCTAACCCTTATTGCAGAGCCTTTGTTTATTACTTTGCTAACTACTAAATGGATTAAATCGGTACCCTATTTTCAATTATTAGCATTGAGTTCTGTAGTTTATCCACTTAGTATATATAACCTCAATATAATTCTTGTTAAGGGTAGATCAGATTTAATTCTTAAAATTGAAGTTTTAAAGAAAGTATCATCTTTAATGTTTTTGTTTTTAATCATCCCTTTTGGAATATGGGGTGTAATCTTAGCACAAGCCATTAGTATGATTATACATTTTTTAGTAAATGCTTTCTGTTGTGGAAAACTTATAAATCTTCCATTAATTAAGCAACTTTTAGTTCTTTTTAAAATTATTTTTGTCAACCTATTATTAACTGCAGCTATATATTATGTAATTCAGTTGATGAATGAATTTTACAATATCGGAAATATCATTCAAATAATATTTGTTTCAATTAGTTATTTAATTATATACTTAATCATTTCGAAGTTGTTAGACTTCAAAGAATTTGAAGAGTTGAAAAATCTCGTAAAAAGTGGCTTAAAAAAATAATTTATATTATTAATTAACAAACAATGAAAATTTTAATATCTGGAGATTTTGTAATAACTGATGAGTATAAGAGTGAAGATTTAATGCACACCTCAATTCAGAACTTTTTCTTTAATTGTGATTATAGGATTCTTAATTTAGAAGCTCCAATAACATCTGAAAATAGTAAAAAAATTTTGAAAACAGGGCCGCATTTAAGATGTAGTACTGGAGTTGTTTTAAATGCATTAAATAAATTAAAAATTAATTTATTAACGCTTGCTAACAATCACATTTTAGATTATGGTAAACAAGGTTTAGCTGATACATTATCCTTTTGTAATAATAATAGTTTTAATTGGGTTGGAGTAGGTGATAATAGGAAACTAGCCAATACAGCAAAACGAATTAAATTAGGTAACACAAAGATCTCTATAATTAATTTTGCTGAAAATGAATGGGCAAATGCTACTGAAAGTTCACCAGGATCTAACCCATTAGATTTAATAGATAATGTTAATTTAATCAAAAAGGAAAAACAAGAAGTAGATTTTGTTTTTGTAATTGTCCATGGAGGCAATGAGTATTACAGATTACCAAGTCCAAAAATGCAAAAAAGATTAAGGTTTTATGCAGATCACGGTTCCGATTTAATTATTTGCCATCACACGCATTGTTTTAGCGGATTTGAAACTTATAACAATGTGCCTATATATTATGGAATAGGTAATTTTTTATTTACCAAACCATCAAGATATAAGGATTGGTATAACGGAATAACAGTTGAGGTAACAATTAAAGATGATGTCCTAGCCACCAAACCAATTTTTACAACGCAAGATCAAAGTAATTTTTGTGTAAGTCTAGCTGAAAACCAAAAACTTGAAAAGTTTAAAAAGAAGTTCAATGAATTATCTTGTATTATTGCGGACAATACAAAGTTAAATGTAAAATGGAATGACTATGTAGCGTTTAAAAAAAATACATTTCTAAAGTTGTGGTCACCTTACACTTTTATTACTAACAGATATATCAAATCACTACTGCTTAGGATTGGTATAAAATTTAGAGCAAAGTTTCCTTTGGCAGTGTTTCTAAATAACATGCGTTGTGAGGCACACCATGAGTTATCTATTGCAATATTAGAAGACGAGTTAAAAAACAAAAAGTAAGTAATTAATTAAAGCCCAAAAATTAAACAATATAAATGCAAACAAGATTATCTAAAATAAATTATTTATATATATTCTTTGCAATAGTATGGGTCCCTTTTCAAAAAGGGGTATTAATTATAGATGGGAGGGCAAGATTTCTATTGTTTTTTACAGTCTTGATTTTTATTATAAATTTAAATGATAGAATGTCAAGACATCTAATAATATCTAAACCCATTTTAGTATGGGGTCTCTTAATTATTTTCTCAGTAGTAAATATCTATTTTAAGGGTTTTGTGAGTGAAACTTCAATCTTAGAATTTATAATTCTTCAATTAATACTCCCGTTTAATGTCCTTTTTTTAACAACAAGGGAAATCATAGTCAATAAATTAAAAACAGTTTCTCTAATTTATAAAGTTTTCTTAATGCATTTAATTTTTAGTATTATTTCATTTGGAACCTCATTATTAGATCCTAGTCTTAGGCAATCAGACTCATTTGTTAATATCTTAGCTTTGAATGTTATTTTTCTATTGTTTTTTGCAATTTTAGGTTATCATCATAAATTATTTAAATCAAAAATTATATTTCTAATATTTCTAATTACCACTCTTATAATTATTCTTACACAAACAAGAAAAGCTTTTGGGGCATTAGTCATTTTTATAATATTTGCATTACTTTCAAAATTAAAATTTACTATTTTAAATTTTTTTAGTTTTATAGTATCATTAATGATATTTTATATGGCTGTAAATTATCTAATTGAAAACACAGATTTAGGTAAACGTTTTCAAGAAATTGAAACAGTTGGACAAAAGGCTAATACTTCAGATACGGAGGTGCTTAATTTTCTTGGAGATCGGGCATACTTTTACGTTGAAGGTTGGGAATTGTTTGTTAATAGTCCTATAACTGGTATAGGCTTAACCAATTTTATTCATAAAAGTCAATTCAGTATAACTATTCATTCTGAATATATGGTACATTTGGTAGAGAATGGAATTATAGGATTTGTAATTTTCTTAATATTCATTATCATTTTAGGGAAAGGTTTAATTAGGAATATTAGAAATAATAAGGAAGAAACCAGTTATTATATTTTTTTATTAGGAGGATTTATAGGAGTTTTATTTATATGCTTTACTGCCTGGATATACAGTTTTCCTCAGTACTTTGTATTATTTGGCGTGGCAATAGGCTACATTAAATTGGGCGACTTGGGAAAAAATAAAATAAAAATTAAATAGAATATTATATAATGAAATTTGCGATTCACCATACAAGTAATTACCAGTTTTCAAAACGATGGATTGACTATTGTAAAGCTAATAATATTACTTACAAAATTGTAGATGCTTATCACACCGATATCATAAATAATATTAAAGATTGTGATTTTTTCTTATGGCAATTTACTCAGGCCAAATATGAAGATAAATTAATGGCTAAACAATTGTTGTATTCTATTGAAGCATCTGGGGTTAAAGTTTTTCCAGACTTTAAGTCATCTTGGCATTTTGACGATAAGATTGCACAAAAGTATCTGTTAGAAAGTTTAGATGTACCATTAATTAAATCTTATGTGTTTTATACAAAAAAAAGTGCTGTCAATTGGTTGCAGCAAACAACTTTTCCAAAAGTTTTTAAACTAAGAGGGGGCGCAAGTTCTATGAATGTTTTTTTAGCACATAATTTTAAAGAGGCTATCAAGTTAGTTAATAAATCATTTTCAAAAGGCTTTAGTAATTTTAATTGGAAGTTCAGATTTTTAGAGGCAGTAAGAAGATTTCGTAATAAAGATGAGAGCTTAAAAACAATATTAGTTTTAATTTTACAATCATTAAAACGTTACCCTAATGATAACGCAAAATACATGGGCAATGAAAAGGGTTATGTTTATTTTCAAGATTTTATTCCTAATAACAACTATGACATTAGAATTATCGTTGTCAACAATAAAGCTTTTGCCCTAAAAAGATTAAATCGTGAGAATGATTTTAGAGCTTCTGGTAGCGGAAATATTGTATATGATAAAAATCAAATAGATGAACGTTGTGTAGAATTAGCGTTTAATGTTAACAAAAAACTTATGTCACAATGTGTTGCTTTTGACTTTGTTTTCAATGAACATAAAAGTCCTTTAATAGTTGAAATTAGTTATGCTTTTTCTCCTAGTGCTTATGACAAATGTGAAGGGTATTGGGACGATAATTTAAATTGGTTTGTTGGAGAATTTGATCCTTACGGATGGATGATTGAGGGATTGATGACTAGTAGTAAATCAAAATTATTCAAACATACGTAATAGCTTTAACCCTTATTATGAGAAATAAAATATTTATTTGGAACAGAAACATAGATTCATTTATCAATGAAGATCCCAACTTTGGTGGTGGTATCACTGTTCAAATGTATTTGTGGTCAAAGCTATTTTTGCAAAAAGGTTGGCAGGTATTTAGTATATCAACCCTCAAAAACCATGAGATTGAAAAAATAAATTTCCTTAAGGTTAAACCTTCTAACTCTAGATTAGACATATTAAAAGATTTTTATAACACGCTAAGACTATTAATAAAAACCAAACCTAAAGTTATTTTTTTTAGAGGAGCTAGTAGGAATTTGGCATTTGTAGTATTGGTATCTAAATTAATTAAATCTAAAGTCGTATTACTTGGAGCTCACGACACAGATTTCGAGTTAAATAATGAAATTATAAAAGGGAAGTTTAATCGTAAGTTGTATCAATATGGTGTTAAAAAAACAAATTCTTTTATTGTACAGAATGATATTCAAAATAAATTTTTAATAGAAAACTACCAAAAAAAGAAAATTTTAAAAATACCCAATATTTGGCCATCAGATGTTAGAGCAATAAATACAGAAATTAAAGACAAGGACTTTTTATTATGGGTTGGAAATTTTCATAAGAGAAAACGCCCTCACCTATTTTTAGAGTTAGCTAAGCAAATGCCAAATTATAAGTTTATTATGGTTGGTGGTCCCGCAGATTTGAGTGTTTATAACAGATGTAAAAATGAGGCTGAGTCCATACCAAATTTAGAGTTTCTGGGCCCTAAAAGTTTTTGGCAAGTAAATGCCTTATTTAAGCAAGCCAAAATTTTTGTTTGTACTTCAGAGAGCGAAGGTTTTCCTAACACATTTTTACAATCCTGGTCAAATCTTAAGCCTGTGGTCTCTACTTTCGACCCAAGTAATGTAATAGCTACTAATAAACTAGGCTTATTTACAGATAATCTTAATAGCATAATAGATGGGGTTAATTGTTTATTAGAAGAAAAGACTTATAAGTTTTATCAATCAAATATTGAGACGTATTTTAAAGAAAACCATGATCAAAATAATGCTTACAAAAAAATATTAAATCAAATTTAATTTGAAGATAGCTCAAGTATTTTATGGATATGGTGGTGGTGGTGCTCCCAATGTTGCATTAACATTAACAGAAGAGATTAAAAAACAAGGACATGATGTAGACGTTATTTTAATAAATGTGCCTTATGATAACCTTATACATAAAAAGTGTGATTTAAAATTAAAGCAATTAAGGGTAAACCAAATATTTCTAAACAGAAAGCAAGATACATTTGGGTTTAAAGCTTTTTTTAGGTTGCTTAAAATTTTAAAAAATAACCAATATGATGTTGTAAACAGTCATTTATTTATTCCAGATTTATTTGTTGCCTTGTCACAAAAACTATTTCGATATAAATTTAAACATGTTGTTACAGTTCATAACAGTGTAAGATACCATCCTAAGGTATTGGTTAATTTTTTGTTTAATAAAACAACTTTTGTAAGATGTAGTGCAGCTATAAAAGAATTGGCTGCAAAACAAAAAGAATTTGTTGTTCCCAATGCTATTAATTTTGATTTATATAAACCAACCAAGACCTTTAAAAAACTTAATTTAAAACAAGAGTTAGGTTTAGATGATAATGCGACATTAATTATATCTGTAGGTAATTTAAGACTTCAAAAAAATCAAAAAGCTGGTATAGATATGATTAATGAACTTAAAAATAATTATAAGGAGAGTAACTTTCATTATTTAATATGTGGATTAGGTCAAGAGGAAGCAAACTTAAAACATTATGCTCATAAACTTGGAGTAAATAAAAACATTCATTTTATGGGCTTAAGAGAAGATATCCCTGACTTACTTAACAATACAGATATATTTATTAATTGCTCTATGTGGGAAGGGTTACCATTAGCAGTAATAGAAGCATTTGTAAGTGGAATTCCTACAATCTTATCTCCTATAAATGAACATAAAATAATTTCAAAACAAATATTCAAAAATTTTATTTCTAAGGATTTAAATGGCAATTCTTTTGCATTGTCTGTTATGGAATTAAATAAACAAGAGAAATTATCGCATCAAGAAATTTTTGATAAGAGAAGTATGTTTTTAAATTTTTATTCATTGAATTCTTTCATTAATTCATACCAACGTATTTATGAAATTAAATAGTCATATAATTTTTATAAAATCTTATAAGAGAAGAAACACATGATAAAAAGAATAATTGTTTTAATTTTTAAAGAGACTTTAGGTTTTATAGTAAGGTTTACAGGAATGCTTTATTTAATAAAACTTTTAAACAAAAAAAATGAGATGTACTTTGTGTTTAATTATCATAGTTTTTCTAAATACAATAATTATTATATAAATGTAGGGAGTATACTTGAAACAGGATATAAAGAGAATTTTGATAAACAAGTAAGGTTTTTTAATAAGCACTTTTTATTTAAATATCCAAAAGAGTTTTTTAGCGCAAAAGTGTCACTACATGCAGCATTACTGACTTTTGATGATGGCTACAAAGATAACTATGATATTGCTTTTCCTATTTTAAGTAAACACAAAATCAAGTCTATTTTTTTTATTGTATCATCTTTAATTGATACCAATGGTATGTTAATGCATGATAAAATTAGATTGCTGGTACAAGAGGGGAGGTTAGATTCAAAATTTTTGACTATTCCTAGTAAAATAAATGAAGGAATAAATGGCTATTCTAAAGAAATTATTGATCAAGTTAATCAAGAATTTAAAAAACTAAACCTTGATAAAAGAATCCTGATGAATACAAACGAAATTAAGGAAATTCATAAAGCAGGGTTTAAAATCGGGGTTCATACACATTCACACACTGCATTAAATTTTTTAGATTATGAATCACAAAAATTTGAGATTGAAAGTAGTATTAGAATCTTAAAAAGTTTTTTAGAAGAAATTAATTTTATTGCATATCCCAATGGTTTGTATAATGAAGATACAATCAAATTGAATAATAGTTTGAATATAGATTACGGTTTTACAACAATTAATGGTTTTAATACCAAAACTACTCATAAAAATAAAATAAAAAGAATTGGTGTCAATGTCTCAGATTCGATAAATGTTGTTTCATTAAAAATTTTAAATTCAATTATTTTTAATAAGTAAAATGAGTAGAATTAAAATTTTATATAAACAATTTGGCTTGGGAGTTTTTAATCATCTGATAAAATCTGCTTTAAGGAGGTTTGGTTTGATTTATGAAACGCTTTTAGTATTTGAAAAGCATTTAAACTATGAAGATATTAATAACCGATTAAGTAAAATTGATATCTCAAATGTAAAAAGATTAACCCTAGCTGATTTTGAATTTTTATCTGAACTAAATCAAACTAGAAAAGAACTTTACAAAAAACGTATAGAAGATGGGTCATATATTGTATTTGGGATATTTAATAATAATAAATTAGTTTATTACAGTTGGGTTTCTCTTATAAATATTGGGTTGCCTTTTGGATTTGAAAATAAAATCAAGTTAGATAAAAACCAAGCTTTGTTAGAAGGAGCATTCTGCGATCCTAATTATAGAGGTTTAGGCTATCACAGTAAAGTTAATTTAGTAAGACAAAAGGCTATTTTAGATACTGGTAGAACTAAAGCCAAAGTACTTGTTATAAAAGGCAATACTCCAGCAATTAAAGTTCAACTTAAATCAGATTTCATAATTTCAAATAAAATTGTGCTTCACAAAATTTTTAATAAAGAATACATAAAAATTCAAAAAAATTAAAACTTATGCAAAAAATTGAGAAAGATTTATTTTTTCAAATACAAGAGAAGTTCGATAAAATTGTTTTTACTCAGTCTAAAGGTTGGTATGATTATTTGAGTTTTAAAAATAATACAATAGTCTTTTTTGTAGATAATGAAAAAGATCCAAGCTTAATGTTTTGGGGGAGAGAGCAAGTCATACCAGTAATTAAAACTAAAATACTTCGAGTGGAGGGGGAGGTATTTAAACCAAGTATTAGTGATAAAGTAATTACCAAGTGCTATAATAGCTTATTAGAACATAAATATATCGGTATAGAAATAAATAGTTCTCATAAATACAATATAAATTTTGAAATAGGTTTAAGACGTTCTGGTTTTATTAGACCTATATCACTTTTTTCGTGTCCACTTACCATAGAAGTTGATTTACTTAAGCCATTTAACTTTGATAATAATTGGAAACGAAATGTTAAAAAAGCTAATAAAAACAAGTTAAACTTTACAGAGTTAACTGATTTCGATACCAAATCGTTATCTAATATTGTTAATATGTTTAAAGAAATGGCTAATTTAAAAGGGTTAAAACATACTTTAGATATAGCATCTTTAAAAACTTTAACGTCATCTTCAGACATTAGAGTTTTTATGGCTCTAACAAAAGAAGGAAAACCTTTGGCAGCAAGAATTGTCCATGATAAAAATAAATTTGTAACAGATATTTATGCTGCAAACTCAATTGATTCAAGGGATTATGGGGCTACTTATTTTTTGATTGAAGAAATTTTATATAGTTTAAAAGAAAGTGGTAAAACTTCTTTTGACTTTGGACGCATTCCTCCAAGTAATCACAATACAGATACGGTTTATAATTTTAAAAATGCAACAAGAGGAAATCGAATACAATATAATGGTGAATGGGTTTACTATAGAAATAAGTTGATAGAGTATATGGTTTTTTTGTTTAAAAAATTTTTTTTAAAAAGTCAAAGATACTAGTTGCTTCAGAATTTTAAAAGTTGATAAATATTCTTAATAAAAAATACATATTAAATTAATTCTTTTTACATGAAAAACCACAAAGTTTTAGTCTTAGGAAATCAACTCGATCATGAAGGAGGTGTTGTTGGATTTAATAATATGTTATTATCAAATTTTTCAAGTGATGATTTTAGTCTATATTATTTTTCTTATGGCTCAAGAACTAATCTATTTAAGTATTATTACTTAAAAAGATTTCTATATATATTTTATTATGTCCATGATTTAATAAAGTTTATTAAAATATTAGTTAAACTAAATGATATAAGAATAGTACAAATTAATCCTTCATTAGTAGCAGTTTCTCTTTTTCGTGATACACTTTTTGTTTTAATTGCTAAATTTTTTAATAAAAAAGTTATTGTAAATTATCATGGTTGGAAATATAAAACATTTAGCTTTTTAAAGTTATTTCCTATAAAAAAATTATTTAATTATATTTTTCAAAATAATACCCATCAGCTAGTTTTATCATTGAGTTTTAAAAATGATTTGAAAATATTATCTAAAAAGGCTAACTCCATATCAGTTATAACTACAGGAGTAGAAATTAATAATATTGTTTTAAAAAAAAATAGATATGACAATGTAATAAAAGTTCTGTTTTTAGGTCGTATTCAAAAAAGAAAAGGATTCCTTGAATTAGTTAATGCAATTATTGAATTGCAAAAAACTAATATGTTACATCATTTTCATTTTAATTTTGTTGGACATGAATTTAGGACAGGATTTATAAAAAAAATGATAAAAAAATTAATTCATAGTGGGGTTGAAAAACAATATTTTACTTTTCATGGTAGAGTAATTGGTAAAGAAAAGTATAGACTTTATTCTCGTAATGATATCTTTATTTTGCCATCTTATACTGAAGGTTGCCCAGTTTCTGTTTTGGAAGCCTTATGTTCTGGATTGACATGTGTTACAACTCCTGTAGGGGCATTAAATGATATCATAAATAAGAATAATGGCCTTTTGATAAAAAAGAAAAACCCAGACGATATCGTAAGAAAATTATTATATATATATGAAAATGATAATTTAATTTCAAACGAATTCTCAAAAAAAATATCTAATGAATCTTCTAAATTATATTCTATTAAATCAATTTGTAATAAGTATTTGAATATTTATAAAAAAATAGTTGATGAAAGATAAAATATTAATTATTGGCTACAATTCAAATTTAGCAAGAAATTTTATTAGTTATTTTTCAAGTGCTTTTCAAATGCACTTGTTTAACAGAAAAACTACCGCAATTATAAATACAAATCATAAAATAATACATGGTGATCCTTTTTTGATATGTAATAATGATTTAATAGATAATAATTATTTATTTATTATTAATTATTTATTTTTAAGACGTGAGTCAGTTCATGAAAATATTAGATATTGTGAGTCCCTTATAAAATTATGTAATAAGCAAAATAACTTAAAAAAGTTAATTCATATTTCTAGTACAATGGTTCATGGATTTGATAATATTAAAATTAACTTAAGTTTCCCACCAAAACCCACTAATTATCTCCATGGTTATTCTTTAATTAAAGCTGAGTCAGAAAATTACCTGTTAAATAATTACATTAATACTCATGTTATTAGATTTGGATTGATTCAAAATAAATTTGATGTCAGTTTTATTTTAAAAAATATTTCTAATAAACTATTTATATTTAAGGGAACAAAAGTTAGAAATATCCCAATGACTAAGGAATCCTCAGCTATTAATTCTATTAATAATCATATTATAAATGATAAATTACCTAAAGTAACTATTGATATAGATTTTCAATATAATTTAAATAATGCTTCAAAAAATATTAAGCAACCAGTTCTATATATTCCAAATATATTTTTCAAATTGTTGTTAAAAGTATCTATAATTTTAAAACTTAAATCGATTGAATTTAAACTCAGAAATTTAGATAATAAAATTACCTATGAAACAAAATAAATTAAAAAAAATTGCTATTATTGGATCTGGAGTTTATGGTTCATATATAGCCAGGAGATTAACTGACCAATCTGATTTATCATTGACAATATTTGAAATAGGTAATAAAAAGATCAGTACCGATACTAATTTAAATATACCTTCTAAGATTATTAATGAAGAATATTCTGGAACTAGTAAAGGACGTTTTTTTGGACTTGGAGGTACTTCATCTAAGTGGGGAGGAAAAATATTATTTTTTGATAAAAATTCATTTAATTCTGCAGGTACCTTTTTGAGTCAACTAGTTGATTTAAATGTTAAATATTCTAAATTGGTTAAGAGTATAATTAAAATTAAGTCAAAACAAAATAATTCAATTAAATTAAATAACTCAAGCTACAGATTAGAATATGGAGATTGGTTATTTCCATTCAGAAAGAATTTTTTTAAAATATTTGGTATTAATAATTTAAAGAATATAAATCTATTAGAAAATTCAAAAGTTATAAAACTGGTTAATAAAGACTCTGGTGCAAATGTAATTTATCAACAAGACGGGAAACTTAAAAATAATGATTTTGATTTTATTTTTTTATGCTCTGGTGCTTTTGAGTGTGCTAGAATTCTAGTGCAGAGTAAATTAGAGAATCCAAAACTAAATTTTTCAGATCATGTTGGAATACAATTTGGAAAATCTAAAGGACCAATGTATTTTTTTGGTCATGACTTTTCTTATAAGTTTTCAAAGTTTTCTTTACGTACAAGTAGATTATCTTCGGAGTTTAAACGAAGATCTTTTTATATTCACCCTATTATTGACATGAATCGTGGATTTTTAATGATCCTTAAGAAAATTTTAAAAGAAGATTTTAAAATATCAGATATTTTAAGTTTTTTTAAATTTATTTTTATTGATATCTATTGGTTATTTAAATGCTTTATTTACAGAAAATTACTTCCTCGTAATAATACTTGGCGTCTTAATATGACAATAGAAAATAATGATAGCCGTAACTTTGTTAATTTTAAAAAAAGTAAAGATGATTCTCTAATTATGGAAATTGACTACCAAGTTGGTGATAATCTAAAAAAGGATATTAATGAAATTATTAACAATTTAAAGTTAGACTTAAATGACTGTAATATAAATTTTTTCAATACCTCTAAATTTTCAAATTATGAAGATGTTTATCATCCATTTGGTTTATTTGAATTTGATAATCTTAGACATTTCAAAAATAAATACGGAAAAATAATTTGTTTTTCAACCGCAATACTTCCAAGGTCCGGATCAATTAATCCAACAGGTGCAATATTGCCTGTCATCGAATATATTTTAAATGAAAAACCTTGGAATGATTAAATATTATATAATTAGTCCTACTGAGTCTCCACTAACAATGAGGGGTAAAAGACATCCTAATTTGGCTGATTTTCTTATCTCTAATGGTGAAAGTGTTGTATACATAACATCAACTATAAACCATGCAGATAAAACAATTTTTAATAAAAGTGAAATAGATAATTGTAAATCTAATTCAAAATATCCGATTCATTTTTTTTCATGTGGATTATATAAATCTAACATTTCAATAAAAAGAGTTTTCTGGAATTATATTTTTTCTTTTAATGTACTTTATTTCTTAATAAAGCATACAAAAAAAAATGATATTATTTTATTCCCTTCTAGACCTTCTGAACTATTATTAGTAGCTTTATTTATTAAAGTAATCAGGAGTGTAAAGTTATTTATAGATGTAGAAGATATTTGGCCTGACGCCTTTCAAATAAAAAACATAACAATCAAGTTTTTATTTTATAAATACTGTAATATAATAAATAAAATATCAATCCCATATTTTGATTTAGGTGTTCATGTATCCCCAAACTTTAAGAATTGGCTAAAAAGATATCATGTTAAATTCGATTCTAAATTAGCTGTATTAGGTATAACTGACGAAGAAAATATATCACAAAATAAAAACAAGAACAAACAAAACAAAAAATTAACTTTTTTTTATGGTGGTACACTTACTACTCAATTTAATATTTTACCTTTTTTAAAAGCTTTAAATAACACCAAAATTCCTGCAAAAATTATCTTAGCTGGAGATAATGGTTCGGGAAACAGACATAACGATGTTATTAATTATTTAAAAATTAATGATTTTGATTTTGTTAATTTAGGAAATATCAAAAAAAAAATGTTGATAAATAATTTAATAAGTTCAGATATTGTTATTATACCAATGGTTTCTGGTGGTTTGCCAAAGAAATTTTTTGATGCAATTGGTTGTTATAAACCAATTTTTAATATTGGAAAAGGTGGTGTTCATAATGAAATAAAAAAACATAATATTGGTTGGTCTACTCCTTTTGATATCAATGAAATTGAAATTGTATTAAATTCTATTTCACACGATGAAATAAATGTAAAAATAAATAATATTCAACTAATTAGGGATTCTTATTTAGAAAATAAATCACTTGAGATAATCTATTTAGAATTATTAAAATGTAATAATATATGAAACAATTAACACAAAAATTAGGCTCAGGAGATATGGTCATTCAAGAAATACCATACCCACAATTAGGTAAAGGTATGATCATTGTGAAAAATCATTATTCCATAATAAGTGCAGGAACTGAGGGTTCTACAGTGCAGTCAGCTCGAAAAAGTTTAATTGGCAAGGCTAAAGAACGTCCACAACAAGTAATGCAGGTTATAGATACCATAAAAAAACAAGGCCCTATTCAAACTTACCGTGCTGTTATGAAAAAGTTAGACGCCTATTCACCCTTAGGTTACAGCTGTGCTGGTAAAGTCATTGAAGTTGGAGAAGGTGTAACTTCATTTAAAGTGGGTGATAAAGTCGCTTGTGCTGGCGTTGGTTATGCCAACCATGCAGAAGTAGTTAGTGTACCTGTAAATTTAAGTGTAAAACTTAATGATGATGCTAATCTTAAAGATGCCGCTTATAATACGTTAGGTGCCATTGCAATGCAGGGTGTTCGCCAGGCCGATATGCGTTTGGGTGAAACCTGTGTGATAATTGGTTTGGGATTGTTAGGTCAATTGGCGGCTTTAATTCTTGAAGCTTCTGGAGTTAATGTAATTGGAATAGATGTATCTGAAGGTGCTGTAAAACTTGCAAAAAAAAATAATATATGTGATTTTGCATTTACAAGAAATACTCCAGGCTTAGAAGAGAAGATTAATTCAATTACTAGTGGAATTGGTGCCGATGCAGTCATTATAGCAGCAGGAACAACGAGTACAGATCCAATAAACTTTGCTGGTAGTATTGCTCGTAAAAAGGCTAAAGTTGTAGCTTTAGGTGTTATACCTACAGGATTTGATAGAGATCCGTTTTGGTACAAAAAGGAATTAACTTTGGAGATGTCTTGTTCTTATGGTCCTGGTCGTTACGATTTAAATTACGAAGAAAAGGGTATTGATTATCCAGCTCCTTATGTGCGTTGGACTCAAAATAGAAATATGATGGCATTTCAAGAGTTATTAGCTACCAATCGCATTGATATTACCTACATGTCTACACATGAATTTATCTTTGATGAAGCCCCTAAAGCTTTTGATTTGATAGTAAGCAGATCCGAACCATTTATAGGAATAGCATTAAAGTACGAAACCAATAATTCATATTCTAAATCAAAAATAGTAATTGGAAACAACAAAGGGAAACCTACTTCTAAGGTGAATATATCCTTTATTGGTGCTGGTAGTTATGCTCAAGGTAGTTTATTACCTAACATTCCTAACTCATTAAATGTAAATAAAGTAGGAGTCCTTACCAATACGGGAACAACATCAAAGCGTGTTGCAGAGAAATTTAAATTTAATTTTTGTGCAACTTTAGAAAATGATTTATTTGACGAGAAAACAAATACGGTATTTGTAGCGACCAGACACGATTCTCATGCTGCCTATGTAATTAAAGCTTTAGAGAGGCATAAGCATGTTTTTGTGGAGAAACCGTTATGTTTAAAGGAAGATGATCTTGAAGCCATTACAGAAGCACATCAAAAATCCCAAACCGCTGTTATGATTGGTTTTAACAGACGATTTTCACCGCTTACTAAAAAAATTAAAAAAGTAATTGGATCAGGTCCTATGTCAATGATTTACAGAATTAATGCAGGATCTATTCATAAAGATAATTGGTTGCAGGATACAGAAATTGGAGGTGGTCGTATTTTAGGCGAAGCTTGTCATTTTATTGATTATTTGACCTACCTAAATGGTAGTTTACCTACTAAAGTGTCTGCTCAAGTTCTAACTGATCCCGAAAATTTAAACGATACAGCTAATATTATGTTACAGTTTGAAAACGGTTCAACTGGTGTAGTATGTTATTATGCAAACGGTTCTAAATCTCTATCTAAAGAATATGTAGAGGTATTTGCTTCGGGTACCACAGCCATTTTAAACGATTTTAAAGAGCTGCGTATTTATGGAAAAGGTAAGCCCTCTAAGACAAAATTGGTAAACCAGAATAAAGGCCAAAAAGAGATGATTGATGCTTTTATAAATGGTATTATTGATAATGGAGAAGCACCAATTTCTTTTTCTGAGTTAGTTTGTGTCACAAGAACTTGTTTCAAAGTACTTGACTCAATAAAAAATGGTGGTCAATTAATTTTAATATAACGATGAAAATAAAAATATTATTAGAAGACGATAATGAAATTTTAGGTAATGGATTAGGACACCCTACCTATAGACAATATTTACCCACAAAAAAATATATTGCCATTTTAGATAAATTTTCAATCAAAGGCACCTTTTATGTAGATATGGCTCATTATTTATTTTTGAAAGACCATAAAGATTTTAGTGATTTTAAGTTTCAAGCCCAAACAATAGAAGAAACTATTAAGTTACTAGCTAAAAACAAAATGGATGTACAGATGCATCTTCATTCACAGTGGGTTGGTGCAAAAATTAAAGATAACTATGTTTTTGTAACTGATAAATGGAATATAGGAATGTTAAGTTCTGAAGAACAAAAACTCTTATTTAATAGAGCATATGATGCGCTTTATGAAATTTTAAACAAGATCATTGATGAACCTAACTTAAACTCATTCAAAGCTGGTTCATGGGGACTTCAGCCCTTTAATACACTTTATGACATGTTTATTTCTAAAAGTATTAAATTGGTAATGGGACCTATTAAAGGTCTTAAAGTAGAAAAGTTAAGTGTGGATTACACAAACTTACATAGTGATTCAAAACCATATTATGCATCAAAAGATAATATTAATAATGTTGACAATAAAAAAAATGTCGTTGTATTACCAATGACACCTACGTATTTAAATTGGTTTGATTTTTTAAGGTACATTTTTGAGATAAAATTTTTGAATTATTTCTCAAATAGCAATAATATAGACACATATGATGAACATGATTCTATTAGTCAATTAAAACCACTTTCTGGTAAGGATAAATTAAAGTTTGGTTTTAAACCATTTAAGACTCACTTAAAAATTAATGCTCAAAAATATTGGTATTTGAAGAACACATTTAGAAGAGCATACAAAGGTATCAAATCATCTAATTGTGATTATAAATTAATGGTTATAGAAACCCATACAAAAGATTTTCAAAGTACTTTTGGTGATATTGAAAAGTTTTTTAAATACGTAATAAACAATTATCCAGATGTTGAGTTTGTCACTTCATCTCAGATAGTTCAAGATATAACCTTAAATAAATTAATTCCATTAAATGAGTAATTCAAATGTTTTTAATTTTTTAGGTATCGACTCTGTTGAGGATGATAACTTATTATTAAAAAAAATTCATTTAAAACGCTTTAAAAGTAATTTACCTAATTATGTTGTTGAGTTCTGTAAGACAAAATATATGGAAACTAATGACATTAGATTTTTTAATGAGCTTTTATGGCTTATTGGTAAAGATTTTAATTATCTAAAAGAGGCAGTTCAAAAATTTGAATCTAATTATGAGAATTTAAAATATCAATGTAGTTTATATGAAGGTATGATTTGTTCAGATTCTTTTATGACTAATCCTGTAATTGATAAATCAGTTCTCAAATCAACTTCAGTTGCTTTAATTGGTAATCCAATTCATTTCATCATTCCATTTTATTATTTTTTAATAAATGGAAAAAAAGTAGATGTAATAAATGTTCAGTACCACCCCAATAAAACACTTAATAAATTTCTTAGTTCAACATTAGTAAATTATTTATTTAAGATGATTTTTATGAACTCATATAAGGAAGTTTTAATCAATAATAAATCCGATTTAAAATCATTTAAATTACCTAAAAAATATGATGTTGGTTTTCATAAGCTAAGTTTTATTATAAGGGAAAATGTAATATCTTCTTTTAATAAGGGGCTTATTAATGACCATTGGGGAGAGTTGCCCTTTTTAAAAGGGAGATCTACTCTTCTGTATTCAAAATTATTTGGTATCGAACCTATAATTACAAATCATTTAATAGATAAGGACATAGATAGTGGTAAGATAATCTGCTATACATCACTAAAAAACAAGAATAAAAAATTAAATATTTTTTTTGGTCTATATAAAAGAATCTATAAATCTATTCTGCTATTGTCTTCAAATATATTTAAAGAAATTGATAATAAACAAGGGGTCATATTTTATGAAATGCATCCTTGGATAATTAATAAATTACAATAGGTTTTGTATTCTGAAATAAAGTCATTTTTGAAATTAAAAAGTTATTGTGAGAAAGAGCAATATAAAGGTTGGGATCCTTACGATGGATTAAATTCTAAGATATTTAGGGCTTTGCCTTTAAAGCATTGGAATTTAGCACGCCTGGCATGGATTCAAAGCTTTAAACGCAGTCCTATTAATTTTAGAAAATTACTATTGGTGCCTAAACAATACAACGCCAAAGGCATTGGTTTGTTTTTATTGGGTTATTGTAATTTATATGAATTAGCCTTAAAAGGTGAAAGTGCCTTTGGAACAAAGCACGATATATTGTCTAAAATAAATGAGTTAGCAAATTTATTAGACAAGCTAAAAAACAATAATTATTCTGGTGCATGCTGGGGTTATAATTTTCCATGGCAAGCACGTCTTTTGTTTTTATTTCCAGCCGATACACCAACTGTAGTAGCAACAACTTTTTGTGCAGAGGCTTTGTTTAAAGCTTATGAACTTACTAAAGAAGAAAAGTATAAAAACTTGGCCTTATCATCGGCTAATTTTGTAATGAAAGATTTGAATAGAACATCGCACCATTCAGGTTTTTTGTTTTCCTACAGCGCTTTAAATGGTAACAATACAGTTTACAACGCCTCTTTATTAGGGGCTAAGCTTTTGAGTTTGTGTTATAAGTATTCTGGGGATGACAACTACAAAAATACCGCAAAAATAGTTATAAAAACTGCTTGTGATGGTCAAAATAAAGATGGCTCATGGGTTTACGGCTTGTTGCCAGTGCAATCTTGGATAGATAGTTTTCATACTGGGTATAATTTAGATGCCATTAGTATGTATCAAAATTGTACGGGAGATAACCAATTTAGTTCAAATCTGGAAAAAGGATTTGCTTATTACGTAGCTAATTTTTTTGAAAAAAACGGAACTCCAAAATATTATAATAATAAAATCTATCCTATAGATATTCACTGTCCAGCACAATTATTCGTGACTCTTTCTAAATTAGAGCAGTTTAAAGAGCATAAAGATTTAGCCACTAAAGTGTTTAACTGGTCTATTGAAAACATGCAATCTAAAACTGGATATTTTTATTACCAATTAAAAAAAGTATGGAGTTCTAAAATATCCTACATGCGTTGGTCAAACGCTTTTATGTTTAATGCCATGACTTTTTATTTTAAAGAAAGTATACGATCATGAAATCAGCATACTTAAACGGTGTCAAAACATTAGCCCCACAATCGCGCCAAGAATTAATTGACTATGCATTAAAACATAAAAAGATTCTAGTGGCTATTAATGCAGAAAAAATATTACACGCTACAAAACAAAGTCGTAGTGTCATTAATAGAAATCTAGGGTATCCAGACGGGATAGGTGCAGTTTGGGCATTACAAAAAAAAGGATTTAAGGATACGGTTAAGATTCCTGGTTGTGAATTATGGTTAGATATCATTTCATATTCCTGTAAAAACAAATCATTCTATTTAGTGGGAGGGAAACAACAAGTTATAGAAGAGACTGTAGAAAAATTAAAAAAAAGGTTTAAAGATATTAATATACTAAATTATCGCAACGGCTATATTAAAACCGAGCAAGAGAAAAAAGATTTGATACAAGACATTAAAACTTTAAAACCCAATATTGTTTTTGTAGCTATGGGGTCACCGAAACAAGAATTATTAATGGAAGAAATGCAAAAATCTCATCAGGCCACTTATCAAGGACTTGGTGGGAGTTTTGATGTATATTCGGGTTACGTAAATCGTGCGCCTAAGTGGTGGGTGAAATCTAATTTAGAATGGGCGTATCGTCTAATAAAACAGCCTTCAAGAATAAAACGCCAGTTACACTTGGTGCGTTTTTTCATTTTGTTACAATTGAATAAATTTTAGATTATGAATAAAATTACAATTATAGCTGTTGCTATGCCTTAAAATTAATCAATATAATATGTGATAAAAAATTTGATAATAGATAATGCTTATGAAAAATATGGAATTTAAAAACTAGAGGTTATTAATTGAAAAAGATTTAAACACTTGTAAGTAATTAAACATATAATAAATAAAACTATTATCATTCAAAAGTCATCAAAAAACAATAAATTTGTAATAAATTTTTATATGAAACTAAAATCTTTTTTTTATTTTATCCTAGTCGCTAGTTTATTTTCCTGCGCCTCTAAAAAGAACATCAATTATTTCCAAGATACCGAGAGTGAATTGGAGTTCTTAACTGGCATCGAAAACACCTTTAATTTTATAGACATCCAACCCGGTGACATCTTAGACATTCAAATCAAAGCCTTAAATCCAGAGAGTGTCGTCGTTTTTCAAAGACAATCGTCTTTAAATATCCGACAAACTCAAGTTCAAGACCGTGCTATTGATGGATATGTAGTAGGCATCGAGGGTAACATCAATCTTCCAATAGTTGGAAATATCAATACTTCCAATCAAAATACACAAAGTTTGGCAAAAGAAATTCAAAAAGCCCTTATCCCTTATGTCAATAATCCGAAAGTCAATATAAGAATCCTTAATTTTAGAGTTTCCGTTTTGGGAGAGGTCAATAAACCAGGAACTTTTACGGTTTTAGAAGAACGTGTGTCTCTACCTCAAGTATTGGGATTGGCTGGCGATTTGACCATCAATGGTGACCGTACCATACTACTTATACGAAATGAAAATGGAAAAAATAGCCATCACAATATCGATTTAACCTCTGCTGAGTTCATGCAGTCTCCTTTTTATTTTTTGAAGCAAAACGACATTGTGTATGTACGTCCTAATAATGCACGTGTTAAATCTTCTGGTTTGGTAGGCAATGCAGGTACTTTGGTATCCATCCTAAGTTTGGCCGTTAGTTTATTTATACTTATACGTTAATTTTATATGAATACTCCTGAAAATTATCTCAATAAAGGCCAAGAGTCTTTGGACATTGTAAAAGAAATTCGCTTCTACATATTTTTTTGGCCCTGGTTTTTAGTTGCTGTTTTGTTGTCTGTTTTTGGAGCTTATTTTTATCTCCGCTATGCCGACACTGTTTATCGAACTTCAGCTATCCTTCAGGTTAAGGATAGTTCCACAGACCCTTCTTCTTTTTTAACGGAAGGTGCGGGTGCCATGTTTGATTTTGGAAACGTAAAAATCGATAATTACGTCATTCAAATCAATTCTAAGCCAAATTTTTCAGAAGTTGTAGACAAACTGGACCTTCAGACTAAGGTTTACACTGTTGGTCGGGTAAAAAAAAATCTTGTATTTGGGGATGAAATCCCTTTTAAAATAATTTTTAAATCCCAACAAAATTATAAAGACATTCGCATTGTGTTAAATCCTTACGAAGGGATACTTCAGTTAGGTGACCAGACAACATTTTTTGATTTTTCAAAACCTCTAGTAACAGATGATTTTATACTAAAAGTAAACTCAGACCTAATTAAAGAGAAGACGGAGTTTTTGATTTCTAGAAGTTCTAAAGTTAGAGCTTTAGAATATTTATCGAAAAGCGTTGTTGTTTCTGGAAGTAGCAAAACAGGTGATAATATCGATTTAACTATTAAGGGTGCCAACAGCATCTGCAATGAGACTATTATTAACACAATTATTGATGTTGCGCATTCGCAACAGATAAAAGATAAACAAGAGATATTTGCATTGTCTATTAATTTCATTAATGACCGTCTGTTCTCCATAAAAAATGAAATTGATTCCCTAACGCTACAAACCACTGGTTACAAATCGGATAACCTTATCTTTTCACCAGAGGTGCAAACCACAACAGCGCTTACTAGCATGACAGCTCTTGAGCAAGAACAGTTCAATTTAACTACCCAACGGGCTTTGGCTAAATCTTTAAAGTTTAAATTAAAAAGTGAAGATGATTTTAGCCTTTTGCCCTCAAATATTGGATTGGAAAGTGGCAATGTAAATGAGTTGGTATTGTCATATAATGAGTTAATTCTTAAGCGTAATAACTTATTGGTTGGTGCAACCTCAAGAAATCCCTTAGTGATGCAAGTAAGCGAACAACTCTTGGACTTGAAAGCTAATATTTTTAGCAGTATAGATAACTATATCTCCTTCATCAACACGTCTTTAGGGAAATACAAAGAATTTTCAAATAAAAACAATACTCAAGTATCCAAAATACCACAGCTTGAAGCGACCTTACTCAGTTTTGAGCGTAAGTTTCAAATTGCTGAAAAACTGTATTTATTTTTATTAGAACGTCGTGAAGAAGCCTCAATTAGCTTCGAATCGACACTTCCCAACACCCGTGTGATCAATAGTGCCTACACCGATTTTATCCCAGTAGCTCCTAAAAAACAGATTATCTTCTTAGGAGCTGTTATACTTGGATTGTTCATCCCTTTCGGAATTTTATACATCTTAAAACTAATTGATACTAAAATCAACACTCGTGAAGATTTAGAAAAAGGCTTACCAGATCTTACTATTTTAGGTGAAGTGCCTTTTGATGAAAACTATTCCTCTGAAAACGATGATCGAGGAATTATAGCCGAATCTACCCGTGTGATTCGTTCGAGTATGAGTTTTTTACTCAATCAAAATAAACCTCAAGTGATCATTGCTACCTCTACCATAAAAGGAGAGGGGAAATCTTTTGTGTCCTATAATATTGCACAAAGTTATAACGCACTGGGTAAAAAAGTAATCTTAATTGGAGCAGATTTACGAAACCCTCAGGTGCATAACTTGTTAGGTATTGAACGTGGAAATTTAGGACTTTCTACATTTTTAAATGATGTGAACTATAATGATTTAGACAAATTAATAGTGAAAGGAAAATCGATTGATGAAATGGATTATTTATTGTCTGGAGCCATTCCTCCAAACCCCTCAGAACTATTAATGCGTCCTCGTATGAAGGAATTACTAGAAATTCTAAAATCTAGCTATGATTTTATCATTATTGATACTGCACCCTTATTATTAGTAAGTGATACCACACCATTATTACCTTTGTGTGACTTGGTTGTTTATGTGTCTCGTGCTCAATACACTGATAAGAATATATTCCCTTTCATTAAAGAGATGCATAGCCGTGAAAATATGCCGCCTTTTGGAATGGTATTAAACGGTCTTATTGCTTCTGCATCTTCTTCTGGCTATGGTTATGGTTATGGATACCGTTACAGCTACAAATATCGATATAGCTATACCTATAAGTATAACTACGGTTATGGCTATGGATATGGCAGAGATAAAGAATAATGAAATTTATAATTTTATTATATTGATACAAAAAAACCACCGTATTTCGGTGGTTTTTTTATGGATATTACTTTTAATTTTTAGGAAAATAATTTTAATTGAAATTCTCGAATAGATTCCCATTGTATGCCTTGCTTTTTTGAAAGGCTTAAGTTTTTAAGTTTTTTTAAATCGTGAACACTGTGTGCATCGGTAGCCACAAAATCATATAGCCCTTCCTTCAGTAATTTTTCTGCTTTTTGTTTTACTTCTGGCCCATATTGTCCTAGAAGCGATAAGGCATTTAATTGAAAGTAAAACCCTTGATTTTTTAAATTTTGATACTCAGAGATCTCTTTGATCAGATGATAGCGTTCTGGATGCGCTAATATTGGAGTAATATTTTTTTGACATAAGTTAAAACAAGCCGATTTTAGCATGGTAGTTTTTCCAAAAAAATTAATTTCTAATAAAATATAAGTATCATTTAAGAGTAATAACGGTGAAGCTTGCTCAAGATTTTTCATAAAAACCTCATCTACCATATACTCAGCAGCATAACTGTTAACTTTTATGGTATTTTCAGGGGCCTTATGTTGTTTTAAAAGCTCAAATGCGTCTTTTACGGTAGTTGGAGTATTAGGATACAACTCTTTGTAAATGTGTGGTGTGGGGATAACACTTCTAATCCCTAACTCATGGTATGCACTTAGCATTTTAGTTGATGTGTCTAAATCTTTACTACCGTCATCTATACCCGGTAACAGATGGTTGTGAATATCACAAAGCTCTTCAAATAAAGGTTTTTGATGTTTTTTGAAAAAACTGAACATTAACTTTTAATTTTTTTTTCAAAATTACAATATATTCTCTAGGTATTGAAGTTTTTAAATATTTTTAAAAGTAGTATTAGGTTTGCTTGTGTAGTTTTAAATTAACATTATTATCCATTAAGGATATCTATTATTTGTTATGTATAGATTAAGATATATATAATTTATAGCAATAAATGTTTAATTATTATTAAATCTGACTACCTAAATACAGTAGTATCTGCTAATTCATCTAATTTTTTTATCTTTGTAAAAAAAAATGAATTTTAAAGACATCTTAATCCCTAGTAATTTGTTCTTTATGTTTGTTATCGTTTTTCTCGTAACAAGCTTTAGTCTCTCTAGAATCAGAAAAATAAGTAGTAAACTTGGTCATTATGATACCCCAAATGATAGAAGTTCCCACAATGATTATGTACCTACTTTAGGTGGTATAGCTTTCTTTGTGTCCTTAATTGTATTCTTTTTCTTCTCAAACTTTTATAACATCAATGATACGAGTCTAAGTATCATGTTAGCCATCACCATTATGTTTTTTGTTGGCTTAACTGATGATTTAAAAGATTTATCTCCAAAAGTTAAATTTATCGGTCAACTGTTGGCGCTGAGTGTTTTAATCATTCAATCCGATTACAGGATACTCTCGTTTCATGGGTTTTTAGGAATTTATGAGCTCAATATGTTTTTTTCAGTATTCCTTTCTATGTTTCTAATTTTAGCATTTATTAATGCGTTTAATTTAATAGATGGCATAGACGGAATGTCTTCAGTCACAGGTATAGTTATTTCATCCTGTTTTGGTTTTCTTTTTTATAAACTCCAGCTTTTCTTTTTTATGTTTATTTCTGTTGCAGTAATAAGCATGTTGTTGGCCTTTTTACGCTATAATTTTTCTTCTCGGAAGAAAATATTCATGGGAGATACGGGGTCACTTGTGATTGGTTTAGTATTAGGACTTTTAACATTAAAATTACTAACTCTTGAGACTGAAACTTTTAGTTCAATAGCCATCTATAGAAAAGAATTACCATTCTTACTCTTAATTATATTAATTGTGCCTGCCTTTGATTTGTTCAGAGTAACGTTTATTAGACTTAAAAAAAGAGTTTCTATTTTCTCTCCAGACAGAAACCATATTCATCACTTATTAATTGATTCAGGCTTGTCCCATAAAAAAGCGTCTCTTTTATCTGGAGGCACCAATTTATTCTTTGCGATTGCCATGTATCTATCCATTCAATACCTTGGATTAGTATTTTCTTTTCTGTTTT
>Ga0206125_10001125_pt1 | contig 32370 bp, 39 predicted proteins | sample Helgoland_Spring_4_FD_148598 | JGI IMG/M metagenome (GOLD analysis project Ga0206125, IMG submission 148598) | Pelagic subsurface seawater microbial communities from Kabeltonne, Helgoland, North Sea - Helgoland_Spring_Bloom_20160331_1 | ecosystem: Environmental > Aquatic > Marine > Epipelagic ... | reverse complement strand
GTGTTGTTCAACCCCAGATTGTTTCCACTGTTTCCAGTGTTGTTCAACCCTAAATTATTCGCTGCTGCGTTGTTCGCTGCTGCGTTGTTCAACCCCAGATTGTTCACTGCTGCGTTGTTCGCTGCTGTGTTAGATTTACTGGATAAGAGACGCTTTCTCGAGATTTTAATAGGTTCATGAACATTCATGTACCTCAAGCGCTTACCGATAGCATCAAAAATTTGATTCTTGGTCATTTGCTCGGTCTTCACTAGACCAACTTTACGTGCAATTCGCTTTAAGTCGGTACGCTTCGATGAAGAGTCGAATAAAGCATCAAAATCTTTAGGAGTTAATGGCGATTTCTTATCGATTAAATAACTCATTTTCGAGTCTAAAACCAGAGGGGGTAGGGGTAACTTTCCTCCCTGGATGTCATCGTATACTTGACATATTTGTTCTCTTGTCAGTTTAATAGAGTGCCCAGTATTCATCTTAATGAGTTTTCTGAGATCGGCTATTTCCGCGTTTGGATCACACGTGTCCATTTTATATATTAAACTGACAAAAAAGTTTTGTCTGTAGAAATCTACATTTATTTTAGTTCCGTTATATAGGTTTCTTTTTTCTTATTAGAAATATTAGCGTTTTTGACAAACTTCTTAAGATTTCTGGTTATACCATTAAGTGGTGCTTTTGGTAATTTTAGTTTATTCAAGTATGTCTTTTTATCCTTAGAATTTAGGGGTAATTTATTCACAATTTTTTCAAGTTCTTCTTTCTTAATTCTGAAAGCTTTGGCTGCTTTTGTACGATCTATCGCACGCTGACGGTTGTTAGACTCTCTCTTTATAGTAGCCTTTCTACCCATAGTTTTTTGCATGCTACGTTGAATTCTCATAATTTGTTTTCTTTCGGATAAAGTTCGAGCTCTTCGCTTTAGAGCTGTTAAATTTTTAGTTTTTTCTCCAACAGAACCTTCAATACGTTGTCTTTCTTCGTTAGTGAGATTTAGGGTGTTCAAATATGTTCTGAGTTCACCCTTAAGACGAATACCTCTATTCTTGACATTTGTGATAATACCTTCCGCTGCCTGTATTTTTCTTTTTAGTGCATCTAGATCCGTGTTAAGTTTTACCTTGACGATAAAAGACCTTTTCATACCAGCTGTGATTTTAGTTTTATTCATAAAAGTTTTGAGTTCGGTTCGTTTCTTTTCCACTATTTCAGCGTCGAGTTCACGTTTAACCTTTTCAGCCTCCGCGCGGATTGTTTTAGCTGTTTGGGGTGTGAGTGTATTTGTAATCTTTTTAAGGATCGGTGTATCTTTATTTCCTAATTTTAAAGACACCACGTAATTTCGGGTTTGTTTTTGTAAATCTAACTGTTTTCTTGCCTTTTGGTCTACCTGTCTAGCTTTCTTAATAAGTATATTCAGGTCTCCTGGTTTATCCCTGAAACGTTTAAGAAGTTCAGTTTTAACAGCGTCGGTTAAAATAAGCGTCTTCATTGTTTCGGTTAGAGATTCTCGATTTCTTTGTTTACGTAGACCAGTCGCATTCAATCTTGACATGGTTAACGTCTTTTCTGGTGTTCTGTCAAATACATTTAAAATCTTAGTGGTGTTAGTTTCACTTAGACGGAGGGATTTAAGATGATTGGATAATTGTACACGTTCATTAGCTCTTTTTTCATCATTCCTCCTCTTTTTCAGTGCTTTAGCTTTAGTTTCATATGACAATACAGTACCAGATTTAGTGTTGAAATTTTTAAGTATCAAATTTCTATCAGCTTCATTAAGTTCTAATGGTTCAATGATTTTTTCAATTTTGAGCCTATCCTCAGCAATCTTTTCCGCGACTCGAGTATTTTTTAATATTCTAGCCTTGTTCAACATATTTGCAAGTGTACCTGTGTTATTGAATTCATTCATTATGTTTTTTTTATCTTTGACATTCATGTTAAGTTGTGTTTTCATATAATCATAAAGTTGACGCCTTCTGTTTTTGTATGCCTCGATAGCTCGTTGTTGTTTGAGTTCTGCAACCTTCTTTAACATTTTATTGATTGGTACATTTTGTGTAGTAAATTCATGTATAAGTGTTGTTTGATTTTCTTGTGTCATATTTCTTACTGCACTTTGAACAGATGCAAATTCTTTATTCCTTTTTCGTTCAATTGCGTTCATAAGCTTTGCCCTCACTTCTTCACCTTTCTGTAAGCTGTTAATTTGTCCAGTATTTATATTAGCTTTGACACCACTTTGTAATACCATATTTGATATCTCTTTACGAATAATAGCTACATATGCATTAGAAATATCACTATTTAATTGTGCAACATCATTAGCATTTTTAATATTCTCGATTCTTTTATTACGTTTCTCATCCATGGGTAACATTTTAGTGCTATTTTTTAGTCTTACCCTTTCATTCTTCAAAGCTTTTAGTGTGTTAGCTTTAGACATATGATTATTTATATAGTTTGGATACTTGTTATAGTTGTTCAATAATTTCTTGACCTTTTCATTACTATTGTTAAGACCCAGATTATTAGTTAAATAAGTTTTGAAGGCGTAATTCTGGTTCTTCTTCATTTTATTTTCGATATTCTTTTGAGCGTTTTTCATACCTTTCAGATTTTCGACACCCGCCTTGAGAGTGTTTAAATTTACCACACCTTGATTGTAATTTCTAAGAATTTGAAATTTATTGACCCGATTGAGACCAAATTTAATGGTGTGATTTTCAAGTTCTTTTCGTCCTAGAGCACGGGGTTCATTACGAGTTTTAATCGCCATGTTTGTAGCAGATTTCTTAAGTGGTCCAAAATCGACCCAGAAACTGTTGAGTGCTACAGTAATTTTTCTTCTATTTTCTGGTTTTAGTGTTAATCTGTCTAAATAATCTATTAATTCTTCTTCTACTTCAACCCATCTTTCTTGCGTACGCATATTTTTTATAACCTGTGCTTCATTGATTAAAGTATTTGGTGCGATATATGTTTTTGTGTATTTGTTCACAATATGCTCTATATTCGATTCATCAAGTTCATATTTTTGGAGTTCTTCAATTAAGTTTGGTAATCCCTGCTCTCTCTGTGCTTGAAAAATTTTAATAAAACGTTCATTTACTTCCTTCTTTATAATATTGATTGGTTTGTTGTAGAGTGTGTATTGTTCTATGAAGTATATATGGTCATTTGGTGGCAACCCCACATTTGTCATATGACCTACAAGTTCGTTAATTTTTTTCTGTTTAGTTTCCAATTGACGAACATAAGCTGTATTTTTCTTGTGCGCGAGTGCAGTGGCATTTTTCATATTTTTAGTTCGTTTGTGAATAGCAGATTTGATCCCTTGTGAAACATTTTTAACATCTTGTATGGTATTTATACTACCAATTTTGGATACCAAAACTGGACTCACATTTAATGTCGCGGCTATAGCATAAAGCTTATTCTTCGTTTCCTGTTTGACCATTTCTTTTGCCATGTTAAGTGTGTTCACATTACTGATTTTGGTTAAATTACCTAACGCACTAATGTTAGCTTGTAAAGCAAAATTTGACAGTTGTTTTTTATTATTTTGAATTTTCTTTTTGTATGCATTTTCAATCTTTTCACGTGCACCCTTCACATTATTCGTAATATTCAAATTCAGAGAAATTCTCTTAGCCTTTTTAGTTAAGTTGTTCTTTTCAGCTTGGAGATTCTTTTTCTTTTGTAAGAGGTCATCAACTTCCTTTTTTATGTTAATGAGTGAAACATTAGTCGTCTTGAATTTATTTATGAGTCCCGTTTTATTGATATTTTTAAACTTAATGTAAGCACCAAGTTCGCTAAGTTCCTTCTTTCGTTGAGTATTTTTAAGATTCTTCTCTAATTCAATAACATCTTCACGCAACTTGGGTATATCAACTTTCACCAATGACATTCGGTTGATAAAGACTTGTTGTCTGTTTAAGGGGAGTGTACTTTTCTTAACGAATTCTATGAAGTTCTGTTTATTCTTTGTGAGAGCTTCAATATTTTTTTGTTTTTTGGTATCATTCATTTTGAGTCCAGCATTTTCAATTTGTTTTTTGAGAGGGACGAGACGATCTATGAATACAAGTGAACTAATAGCTCGAGAAAAATCAGAAGAGACATTCTTTTCATTGGATAATTTTGCAAGTGCAACCTTACTAGCTTCAACGATATCTAATTTAACAGCGTTCAGTTCAACCTTATTTTTGATGGCTGCGATACTACCACTGAATGAACCCTGAATACCAATTTCCTTTACAATCTTTTTCAATACGTCTTTTTCATTATTGATCGTATCGACACGTTTCTTTTCACCCGTTTTTTCGATGGTTTCTTTTAAGGCGTCAGCCTTTTCTATTGTGTCCACAGCCGTGATGCGCTTAGAAAAGTTTGCAGCCACCTCAAGTTTTTTAGCCAATTGAGAAAGTTCACCTCTTCTCACACTAATTGTTCGTTTTCCGGATACCTTTTTTAAACGCCTAGCTTCTTCGATAAGTTTTTGTACAGATTCTTTACCGGGTTTAAATTTAGACATAATTTTGGCTTGTAACGTTGAACTAATACCGATACGACTAATGGATTTTTTCAAAAACTCGCGATCTTTGGAGACGGCTTCAGATTTTTTCTTTTTTAGAAGAGATACAGCATTCTGTGAGAGTACTTTAACACTTTCTCCATACTCGTCGAACCTTTCGAGAAGTTTATCTTTATTTGCTGTATTTATCTTTAAACCTGCCAGGAATTTTGAAAGTCTTCCACGCCTCTGTCCTATATTTTCCCGTTCACGAATCTTTACAAGTTTATCGGCTCGAGCTTTAAGTCGTAAAAGAACGGTTTTTTCGTCAATAAGTCGATAGAGATCTCGTCTATCCCAAAAACCTAATCCTAAATCAGCAATCATAAAACGGAATTGTCGTTTTTTCTTTGATATTTCCTTATCTTTTCTCTGCTTATTTACCCTGACAGCTTCTCTGAAAATGGTTTCAGGGGATAACCTTCCTTGTTGGACCCTCTGTTGGTAAGACGCCACGTCTGCCTTACTAAGAAAAGGAAGTGCAGTCAGCCTTATTTTGAATGTATCCACATCCATCTATATTAAGCTGACAAAAAAGTATATCCTCTGTTGAACAATTGTATTTTTTCTTCATAACTCATATTGAAATCAAACACGTCAGTGTCTCCGACATTAATTTCTATAAGTTCGATTGGTGTATTGTATTGCACTCTATTAGAAAGTGCTGAACGAACTAAACAATCTACAAATTCTTTGGGTGTTTGTATATCTTCTTGATATATACGATTCATCTTAATTTTTATACACGTAACTTCGTGTGGTTTTTTATCAAAAAATGGTGAAAGGGGATATTCCTCTTTCATACCACCATCTACATAAGTCTCACCATTATACTTACCACACGCAAATATGAAAGGCACTGCCATACTCATACACACTGCATCTATTACCTTCATATCTGGATGTGTATCTTTAGAAAAGTATACAGTCTCTGATGTATTCATACAAAACGCTGCTATATACAGTTTCATATCTATTTCTTCAAATGTTGGGTCTGAACCACAAATTTCTACAAGTTTTTTACGTATAGGTGTCATGTCAACAAAACCAAATTTGTTAAAAAATGAGCCTATACGTATTTTAACAAAATTGGGGATATTAACCGAAAGTGAAGTTTCTAGAATTTCATCAACGGACATCCCCAAAGCTAAAAATAGTGCTAAAATTGCACCGGCGGAAGAGCCGGATATCTCCTTGACATCAACAAGTTCCGTCTCTCGTGCTTTTAGGGTGCCTATCAGGGAAAATATACCCATCGAAGCTGGACCTAACACGAGATATTTCATCTTCCTACTTAATAGAATTGAGGAAATTGGCGACGTAAAAGCGCAAACACGATCGCGAACACGATAGAGTGAACGAGAACCGCGTTCAGGCTGGTCTGACCAGACCGAAGCACCCCACCGGATCCGGGAGGGAGAGTGAGGAGAAGACCGGGGCTGAGCACAAGGAAGAGCGCAGTGGTCACGATAAGGTCGTTGCGAGTGAGGACGAGACCCATAGCCTTGGCGATGAGACTGTACACAAGGAAGAACACGAGAGCGTGGAAGAATGTGGCCATTTGACTTGTTTTTCGGTTCATGAGAGAAACCTTGGAGCCGTCGGTAGTCAAAAGAAGACCGGGGCTCAGAGCCAGAAAAAGAGCGGCGGGGATGGCAACCTTCTGGGATGTAAGGTTTGGGAGCATTTAATATACACTCATATAATTTTTCGCAAAGTTGGTAAAATCATTAAACGTTGCACCACGCAACATCTCTTCATGGAGACCATTATCGTTTATACTGCGCCTGACATTTCTCCAAATGTGAGCAAGTCGGTCTTCATACCACATTGTCTGCTCCTGATATTCCCATGTTGTGCGTCTCAAATCTGTGTCATGTTCAATATAACAAAATTCGACAAAATCACAAAAACGCCCTGTATGCTCAATTTGGGCATCATACAAGAGTGTACGGATATTGTTCCACATGTGGCCTAGTTCGTCTGAGTATTGGACTTCCCAGTCTTCGATATTCAGAGGAGTGTGTTCATCATTGAACTCGTCGTCATCACTGACGTCGGGATCAAATCCGTTATTGGCTTCGTATACGTATTGGCTCCAAACCATGTTTATTTACTTATCTTCCTTCTCGGGTTTATCTTTTATACCAGTTAATGAAATAGAAGTAGATTCTTTTGTTTTAAGTCCATCTTTGATGGCATTTAGGGCCCCTTCGACCTTTGCTTCGTCTCCATTAAAAAATGTTAAAAGCCCATCTCTCACTGCATCCTTATTCATACCCGCCTTTCGGACTGATTTGCGAATGCTAATTTTACCTTTCCTGAGGTTGATGGTATCAATACCCTGAGAAACCATATTTTTCTTAACTACCTCCTTAAGGCGTTTCTCCTCCTGGTTTAGGACTTTGATATCAGATTTTGCTTCAGAAAGTTGTTTTGTAAGGTCTACGAGCTTTGAAACGCTCTCGGATAGTTCATTAGGAACAGAAGACATTGTTATATCTAATTATTGTTTAATCTTTAAGCGCACAAACCACGCTGCATAGTGTCAGGGACAATGGTGGAGTTGTTCCATACGAAGGGGTCCTTGGGGTTAGGGGGATCCTTACGAATCTGCTGGTTGGCATTGCGGAGAGCACCACCGACAGTCTCGGGGAAGCCAACCTGGGCACGGGGCTCAAGGAAGTTCTGTCCCTTGAGGATGTCCTCTGGGGCAAACTGACCAAAGTCCTCGGAGGAGGCGACCTCGCGGGGGAGGAGGGAGGACGCAAGTCCGGTACCCTTGTCCATACCGCAACCATTGGAGGCGGCAGCAGGAGCGGCAGTGGGGCCAGCGGCTGGGGCCGCGCCGAACGCGGAGTACTCACGCTCAACAATGGCATAACCAGACTTGGAATTCATTTGGAATAGAAGAAAAATGAGGGCAGCTACGGCGAGGAGCATAACAATATTTTGGTTACGACCCTTTTTTAAACCGAACATCTTTTATATATTACTAACAATTTTTTTATTCGTCCTCCTCATCGACAAATGCATATTGGTCTGGGTATACATCTAGGATGGGATCTGGATGAACCTTGACCTGGACAACATTCCATGTGGGACCAAAAGCCTTCTTGGCAAACCAAAGTCCGGCAAATTCAAGAATGACATTACAATTCTTACCTGTCTGGAGTGAGTCAAAATCGACGGGCTCCTGCTGTGCGTTGTATACCTTGGTGACTTCAAGGCGGTCGCAGGTCATCACACCATTATCGAGGTTGGAAGTGTAAGCACCCTTGATGACACTTTCTGTGAGTTTCTTACCAAACCAACTCTCACAGTTCTCAAGGGCTGCCGCAAGATTTCCTTCATCGATGTCCCCGATCTTCTTTGTATTCGCATCAGAAACGACATCAAATACGACCTCGCCTGACACGTCAGTAATTTTTACCTTGTTTAGCTGAACAAGGCATTTACGCTTCTCATCATTGAGAACCTTTACGAAATAGAGTCCATCTTCACCCTTGGCTGGGGTGTTGTAAATCATTTATGTCTATATTAGGTTTCATTTCTTTAACCCAACAAACGGGATGGCGGCGGATTTATTAAGCACATTCTTATTGACCCATGTATTTCTCCTGGGTTTGTAACCATATAAAGTATTCGAAACGTTGAAATTCTTTGGTAAATTCTTCGCATTTGTTGCCCTGAGTTTAAACTCATTCTTTACGTAAGAATTGTTCTTGACATTAGTCCATTTCAGTGTTTTCAAATTAAGTTTTTTGTTACCCGATGAGTTTATGTATCCATTAATTTTAGCATTCCCGACAACTGGTTTTAATCCTTGAACGAGTTGTTTGGATAACTTCTCCTCTGATGGTTTAGTCGTAAAGTTTTTGTATTTGTATGGATCTACACGCTTTGCTTTGTTCATAGAAACGTGTCCATTCTTTTTCGTGGCTGGGGCTTTTCTAACAATCTTAGATCTTACACGCCTGAATACATCATCTATAGAATCTGAATTTTTGATTTTCTTGTCAAATAATTGACCAAGTTTTGCGAGACGTAAACGATCCTTGGCCTTCTTATCTGGACGAAGATTCAACTTACTCATCAAATAAATATCTTCAATTAGAAACTCTTTACTCGCCACGTATACTTTGTTACTTACAGTTAGTTTACCTGTATCATAGTTTCTATACGTTATACCCTTACGTCTAGATAAAACTACCTCATACCCAAACTCCTTAGGTCGCATGAATGGGATATCGAGCATACCCCCGAGTGTAACATCTTCAATTTTACCAGTCTTTGGAGAAAAGAAGCGTAAGTTTGTATCGAGTGCAAACAGTTCTACATCGATAAATACGTCACCCTTTACCGGTTTATTTCCCAGCCCCCCCTTTTTCTTCTTTATGAGAGTATACCTACGAGATACAACTGAACCAGAGGGTTTTAGACTTATACCCAAAAACTTAAACAGTTTGGGGTTTTTCTTTTTCATATTTACGAATCTTTTCCTCACTCGGGTATTCAAGCGTTTAGATATCTCACCCAATCTGTTCCATAATAACAACTTGGTTGCTTGAAGTTTTCCAAAGTATTTTGGATTTACAGCCATACGGGGGACAAACTTTGCATCTATATCGGGTGTGACTATTCTGTCATCGAAATCCACATATAAATTGAAAGCTTCACCTCCACTCACGATGATGTCACCCATATCCTTCATATACTCTGATATTTCACCAACAGTCTCTAGGATGATATCCCTGAGTGAGTCTGTTATGAGAAGATATACGACCTTTTCAAAATCTTTGTTAGAGTGGGTACTGTGAACTCGACTCCTAAATTTACCGAGGTCCCTCTGCAAATTCCTATCATAATACTTCTTCAGTTTGGCATCCCTGAAAAGTAAATTTTCATTTAAGAATTTTTCAATGGTAGATTTCGAATAGATTTGATCGTCCATTATTATATCGTGATATAATAATATGGTCTGTAGAGTGATCGACGAATGTAGGTGCTATGCATACAAAGGTGAAACCAATCAGTTCTGCGGTACCAGACGGGGACCTGATGTTGTTCACTGTCCCAAAGACTGCTGTTTTGGTGGATGCCCTGACGATGGTTCTCGTCAGCCATTCAGGTTCATAGACCGTCCAACCCAGCGCAATGTTCTTGAGAACCTTAAACCCGTTGAAGTATCAATATCAATTCTATTGTGTATTGTGGTTCTTCTTGGTCTCTTTCATCTAGACTTAAAGATTACGTCCGTAAGAAAGATATAATGTCTCTTGAAACTATCCAGACCGAAATTGCCGCCCTCCGCAACGATGTAAAGAATCTCACTAAGCTTGTACGCAAGGTCAAGAACACTCAGGAGGATCCTGACGGTGAGAAGGCCAAGAAGCGTGCCGAGAACAACGGATTCAACCGAAAGCAGGAAATCACACCTAAGTTGCGTGAGTTTCTTGCCCTCCCCGAAGGAGATCTCATCTCCCGCTCAGAGGTTACCAAGTTTGTCAACAAGTACATCACTGAGAAGGGTCTTAAGCACCCCGAGAACGGCCGCCAGATTATTCTCGACGATAAGCTTCGGGACCTTCTTGCTCCTCCCGCCGACGTTGTTGTTACTTACCTTAACCTCCAGAAGTACCTTTCTCCTCACTACGTTAAGAAGGCTTAAAAAATAAAAACATAAACATAATAAAACATGGTTGTCTTTGTTGATAAGACACGAATTGAAGAACTTGTTGGTACAAAGATCAAAAATCTTGATTTGTACCAAAAGGCATTTACACATAAATCTGCCATCAAAGAATACGAGCAGTTTACAGAATCTTTTGAAACACTTGAATTTATTGGTGACTCCGTATTAGGGTTTGTTATCACTAAGTTTTTATTTGATCGTTACGAAAGTCGTCAAGAAGGTTTCCTCACTAAAGCTCGTACAAAGCTGGTTCGCGGAGAAACTCTAGCTAAGATTGCTAATACACTCAATTTAAATGAACTTGTGATTATGGATGAAAAGGGTATGCGCAACCAATGGAATAACAATCCAAAAATTCTTGAGGATGTTTTTGAAGCCCTCATTGGTGCTATTTACATGGATATTGGTCTCATCCATGCTAAGGAGTTCATTCTTAGAATTTATCAAGATCCTGAAATTGTTGATATGAATTCTATCATGGTTGATGATAACTATAAGGATCATCTCATGCGTCATTGTCAGGTAAATAACTGGCCACTCCCGGAATACCGTGTATGCGCTCATCACGAAGGTTTATTCTACATTGACATCTACATCGACAATATGTTTCGTGCGAGAGGTGCTGCAAAAAGTAAAAAACAAGCTGAACAAAATGCAGCACAAATGTATTTTCAAGTCCTAGATGAGGTTAAAAAATACAATTATAATTAAGTTAACATGCACCCGAATGTTAAAGCAGCGTTAGAGCGTGAGTATGCAGCCCAAAAGTCGGAAGAATGGCTTGCTCTTCGCGGTAAAATGTTAACCGCTTCAGATGCCGCTACAGCCATTGGTGTTAATAAATATGAAACACCTGAAGGACTTCTACTCAAAAAATGTGGTCTTGGTGAAAAGTTTACCGGAAATGCAGCTACACGACATGGTGAGAAGTATGAGGATGAAGCACGTATTCTATATGAAGAGAGGCATGGGGAGGTTGTCCATGAACTTGGTCTTTGCCCCCATCCAGTTGAAGATTGGTTAGGTGGAAGTCCTGATGGTGTCACCGAATCTGGTAAACTCGTGGAGATTAAATGTCCTCCACAAAGAGCGATCATACCTGGGGAAGTACCTGTTCATTACATGCCACAGCTTCAACTATGTATGGAGATTTTAGACCTAGAATCAGCCGATTTTATCCAATATAAACCCGCGGAAACTAATTGGCCTAAACCCGAAGAATTTGATGTAGTTAACGTCCCCCGTGATCGTGAATGGTGGAAGACTTATCTCCCAGTCATGAGGGAATTTTGGGATAAAGTTCTCTATTTTAGAGAACACATAGATGAACTTCCAAAACCTAAGTTGAAGAAGACTCGAAAGAAAAAAGAACCCGAACCAGTTGTCTGTGAAATTGAGGCACTCCCTGAGGAGGACTTCTACGATGACGACTGAAGATCAATACAAACTCGCAACAGACTCCCTAAACGGGCGTCTATTCGTACCCTACCAAAGAGAAGGTGTACAATGGATGCTTGGAATGGAAAACCAAAGTGATGGACCCAAGGGAGGCTTTTTATGTGACGAAATGGGGTTGGGAAAGACCGTACAATTGATTTCTACAATACTTGGCAATCTACAAAGTCGTACACTCATCATCGTTCCCAAATCTATTATCACTCAATGGCATGAGGAAATTCAGAAATTTGCACCCAATCTTACCGTAAACATTTACGATGGAAATGAGCGTAAGGTGTGCAGTGATGCACATATCACTATTGCACCTTACACACTTCTCACTATCAAAGGTGCTGAGGTTGGTGCGCCCACTCCACTTCATTATACGAGTTGGGATCGCGTTATTTTGGATGAAGGCCACGAGATTCGAAACAAGTCTTCGAAATTGTTCAAAAGTGTGTGCCGTTTGAGGGCAGATATTAAATGGATTGTGACTGGTACACCAGTATTTAATTCAATGGAGGATTTTGTCTCTCTTTGTACTTTTTTGGGAATTCCCAAGAATTTTGTTCAAGGAAGGACTAAAGAGATCAAAGATATCTATATCCTTCGTCGAACCAAGGATGATCTCGCTAAGATTAACGAACGTCTTCGGCTCCCACCTTGTACGTTTGAAAATGTGGAACTTGATATGTTCAAAGAAGAGAAGGCTCTTTACGAATTTGTCTTTTTGGAGGCTCAGGATATTATCAAAGATGCCTTCAAAAATACCCAAAGTCTTAACTCAAAAAATATGGTCATTTTGGAGTGCCTTCTCCGCGCCAGACAGTGTATGATTTGGCCACAGATGTATCTAAATGGGGTCGGTGTGAAGAATGGAACCAAACCAACAAAGTGGGAAGGTCGATCTAACAAAATGGAAACTTTATTCAGGATGATTCAAGAACACCCCAAGGAGAAGAGTCTGATCTTTTGTCAGTTCAGGGGTGAAATGAACTATATTCAGTCTCAGTTGGACTGTCCAGTTTTCAGGATTGATGGGTCAGTTCCCAAAGAAGAACGAGTGAGGCAAATAAATGCGTTTAAAAATGCAGCCCCAGGAGCTGTTTTCATCATTCAGATCAAGAGTGGGGGGCAGGGGTTAAATTTGCAGGAGGCGACTCGAGTATACATAACAGCCCCAGCATGGAACCCTGCAACTGAATTACAGGCGATTGGTAGAAGTCATCGAACCGGTCAAACTCAAGCTGTTTACGTTAAAAAATTGGTCTACAAGGAGTGTCCACGGTTTGTGAGTGTGGAGGAAGAAATGATGGCACTCCAAGGTCATAAATCCATTGTGTGCTCAGAAGTTCTCAATGACGACCGTGTAAAAACGCAAATCCCTGTGAACAGGACAACAGCTAAAATATCTATTTTGGATATCAAGAATATTTTCCGTGCTTAATATAAATGACTGTTGGTTCCCGCGCCGAAGTTTACCATGGTAACGCTAATGCAACCTCTGGTGGTCTCACCAAGAAGGATCTTATGATGAAGGATGGACGTATTATCTCCAAGGCGGCGAGTAAGGCTGCTAAGAAGTCTCTCAAGCAGAACCCCAAGTTCATGGCTTTCATTGACCTCGCGAAGGAGAAGGCTGAGAAGAAGGACTCTTTCTGCCTCGTCCCCAAGAAGGGTAGCAAGACCTACAAAAAAATAATCAAAGCTAGTAAGTAAGAGATGACACTCACTCAGTGGTCAGAATCCGTAAGAATGGCTAAAATCAAGCTTGGTCTAGACCCACAGAAATTTACCAGGGTTCAGGGTAAATTGCTCAAGGAGGCTCAGGCTATATATAGTATATTAATGATAAGTAAATCTAAATCTAAATAACGAATTGAAATCCCTTCAAGTTCTGTGGCTCGTAAACAATAAGCTGATGAAGCTTCCATGTACACCCAAACTTTCTGTTCAAGAAATACACACTATTGAGTTCAACAATAGCATGTCCCGAATTTCTTGCATAGAGACCATTAGTCGCATTATCCCTTAGTGGGTTTTTATCCGCATCAAATACATTTGGTTTGATTTGATCATCCATAGTCGTATCAACCTTAACACGAAACTTTGGTTCGCGATCAGGTGCCTCCTTTACATTGGAGTTGAACATTGGTAACAATTGCTCCTTTGTCATAGGAGCTCCGAAAATTGCTTCACTTTGTTCGACAACCGAATCGATGATTTGATCCTCAAGTTTACGCACAGAGTCGTAAAATTTCTTCATGTAGCTATCTTCCTCGTCATAACCCTTGATTGCAAAGTCAATATTGTACTTAGTTTGACCAACCTCAGGCGTAAACCCTGATACACCAAATGGCATATACATCCGAGGAAATTGGACACGTAGGGGTGTACCCTGCTTTGTACTTATGACAATTTTCCGATTATTAAATGCGTTAATTTGTAAGTTGTCGATGGCCTTGTCCATATTTCTAATTCATATTTAGGTTCAAAACTTTAAGCCGAACAGGCCACACAATCTGGCTCTAAACTGAACTGGATTGGTCGAGCCTTTGCCTTAGATCTCAAGTAGTACATACCAGTCTTGAGACCTTGTTTCCATGCATACATGTGCATCGAAGAAAGTTTAGACATTGTCGGACTTTCCATGAAGAGATTCATAGATTGTGATTGGTCAATAAAACGACCCCTGTCTGCTGCCATATCGATAATGCATTTTTGGCTAATTTCCCACACAGTTTTGTAAAGATTCTTAATATCATCAGGGATGTCTACAATGTTCTGAATAGAACCACCAGCTTTAACCATTAGGTCTTTCATTTCCTTACTCCATAGACCCACATTCTTAAGATGATCGACGAGATGCTTGTTGACAACAACAAATTCACCAGCGAGTGTACGACGAAGATAGATATTAGTGGTGTAAGGTTCGAAACATTCGTTATTACCCAAAATCTGTGCGGTGGAGGCTGTAGGCATGGGAGCGAGAAGGAGACTGTTCCTAAGACCCTTTGTTTTTACACGTTCACGCATAGCATCCCAATCGTATCGACCACTAAATTTGGTTTCACCTTCCCACATATCTGGCTGAAGAATACCTTCAGAAGCTGGAGAACCCTTAAAAGTTTCATACGAACCATCTATCTCAGCCAACTCCGAACTCGCTTCAAGTGCGGCATGATAAATAGTCTCAAAAATGTGTGCATTCATAAGGCGGGATTCCTCACAGTCAAATTGAAGACCACATAGAATGAAAACATCTGCGAGTCCCTGAACACCAAGACCAATTGGACGATGCTTCATATTAGAGCGACGAGCAGTTTCAACTGGGTAAAAGTTCCTATCAATAACTCGATTTAAGTTCTTAGTTACAGTCTTAGTGACTTCATGGAGCTTGTCATAGTCAAATGACTTGGTTTCCTTGTTTACATATTTTGGAAGTGCAATAGACGCCAAGTTACACACAGAGGTCTCATCCTTGTCGGTATACTCGAGGATTTCAGTACACAAGTTAGAACTCTTAATCGTTCCTAAGTTCTTTTGGTTGGATTTCTTATTGCACGCATCTTTGTACAACATATATGGGGTACCAGTCTCAGTTTGACTCTTAAGAATGGCCTTCCAAACTTCTGTAGCTGGTACAGTCGCATTAGCTAGACCCTCTTCTTCATACTTTGTGTATAGAGCCTCGAATTCTTCACCGTATACATCAGAAAGACCCTTAGCCTTATCAGGGCAGAAGAGAGACCAATTACCACCCTCTTCAACCCTCTTCATGAAGAGGTCAGGAATCCACATAGCACTGAAAAGGTCCCTACAACGTGCCTCCTCATCACCTTGGTTGAGACGAATTTCCAAGAAATCCATGATGTCTGCGTGCCATGGTTCAACATATACAGCAATCGAACCCTTACGACGACCAGCTTGATTCACATAACGAGCCGTGGCGTTGAAGACCCTAAGCATTGGGATAATTCCATCAGATTGACCATTGGTGCCTCGAATACGAGACTTGTTAGCACGAATATCGTGAATATGCATACCAATTCCACCAGCCCACTTCGAAATTTGTGCACACTCAGTTAGAGTTCCATAAATGCCATCAATTGAATCACCCTTGTTCGCAATAAGAAAACAAGATGACATTTGAGGTCGTGGTGTACCCGCATTGAATAGAGTTGGTGTTGCATGAATGAAGAAACCTTGTGACATATTGTCATAGGTTTCGAGAACGGCTGGGATGTCTTTACCATGAATACCAATAGCAACACGCATAAACAAGTATTGGGGAGTTTCAATCAACTTTCCTTCAACCCTTTGAAGGTAACTTTTTTCGAGAGTTTTTAAACCGAAATATCCAAAGTCAAAATCTCGATCGGTTTTAATATATTCTTTTACCTGTTGAGCAACCTCGACGACTTCATCTGTGATAATCTTCGCCTTCTGAAGCTTTCGCATTGCGAGATGAAAGTTATTGGGGCATACTTTATGAATATTACTCGCAATAATACGAGTTGCGAGAACTTCATAGTCTGGGTCCGACGTAATCAAACCAATACAAATTTCAGCAGAGAGAACGTCTATTTCCTGTGTGGTGATGTTATCATACATTGATGAAAAAACCTGTTGAGCAATTTTTTGAGAGTCACATTTGTCTGAAAGTCCAGACGTTAAATTCTTGATCCTATTGGTGACGTTATCAAATCTCATATCCTCAATACGACCTGAGCGTTTAATGACCCTCATATACATTCTCTTCAATTTTTATTTTTAACCTTATTTTTTACAGTCAAGATCACCACTTCGCACCGCAACCGTTCCCGCCACTTCCATTTTGCGATTGGGTTGAAGAAGGTATGTATTTACGAAAAATGGACCGGGCTCACCAGCCTTGGCCACAGGAGGATAAGAACCCACGAAGCACTCGGGAGCCTTGCATGGAATTGGTTCGACATTGTTGGGTTTGCTGGCGTACGCCTCGTCGAAGTCGGACATGGTCAACATTTAATATGTACAGACAATTTTTTTCGGGGGTTATATTAAATGTGTGATAACCTCCACCTTAATTCTATTCAGCAGTGTGAGACCCCACTGAACACTTTGTTCTTTTCGGATTTCAACAAGAATCTTCTTCAACGTGGAATTCGTCAGGCGTTTAAAAATAAGACTGGCATTTCCATAGATTACCAGAACCCTGATGATTTATTCGCCATGATGCGTGTTGTATTTATTAACAACTCTGGTGATCAATACACTCAAGTCAATGAACAGGTTAAGTATATGAACGGCAAGGTCATATCTTCAGCCATGTCTCAAATTCAAACTGGTGTATCTCAATATATTGCCTATGCTGAGGATATCGATACTATTAGCACACCCATGGATCGACCTGTAAATACCAGTACCACCGGAAATAAAATTGATTTTAACAATAAGATTGGAATCAATTAAAGCTTTGAGTCCCCTGTAGAATAAGTATGAGTCTTAACAAATACAAATGTGAAACAGAAAAGGTGTGTAGGTCTAAGGGGTGGGATCGTGCCCCCATCGATACAGTATGGCTTCTCCTGACAGAAGAGGTTGGCGAACTCGCATCCGCAATTCGACAGTATAAGAAAACATACAAGAAGACAAATCTAAAAAAGGAGAGAGGAACAGATGTTATGATGGAAATGGGGGATGTGTTCAGTTATCTCTTTCAATTGGCACATATGCTAAATGTCGATTTAGATAAGATGTGGGATGAACATAAAATCAAGATGGTGGACAAGAAATATAATCTGAAGTAATAACAATAATGAGTGAGTTTATGCTCAATGATCAAGCTGCCATTGATGACATCAACCCATTTGTCCAACACGATTTCTCCCTTCCAGGGGGTGTGAGACAGACGGGTAATTTTGAAGATTTTCAAGAAGTTCCTAAAAGTGGAGGTATCCCACCCACTGGTAAAAGTGTTTTTTGCACAGTTGGATTATGCAAACCTGAGAAACAACCATGCCGTATAGACAGGAATGTGCAACCCCGACGTAATATCGATTATGGTCTAGGGTGTGGCAGGGAGCGGGAACCAGTTGTTGTTGGTGTTGAGCGTAAAAATACGACAACCCAATTAATTGTCATTTCTATTCTTATTGCTCTAATTCTATTAATTTTAGTACGTTGAAAAAATACTTGAGACGAGACTTCTTTTTACATTCTTGAATTGAATCTATTATTGATTTCTTACAAAACTTCTTAATAAACTCCACTTGCCAAGCACTCTCCATATTAATACGAGGTGGCTGGAATGTTGGATCTAGAATCTTAACTGCATGGGCTACACGCACATACTTACGAATATCCTGATCGTAAGTTAAGAAACTTTCGAGTGACAGTTCAGCCATACGCTGTCTCACCTCTAGGGTCTTCTTAACCATTGTATCAAGAAACTTCTCGTAAACAATTGAATGATTACCAGACTCTAATGATACCCAATCAGCGAAAGGCTCTGTATTGAGGTAATCTGTGAAGGTCGAATATCCCTTGTTCCTTATGTACCGGTCATAGACAATCTCAACATAGGAGAGATCAGACTCCACATCAAAAACATGCTTTGCAGATTTAAGGAATGACGTCATTATCTTTATATAAATTTTTATCTCTAAGTAATATAAAGATCATGTCAGCTGTACCAATGTTAGCCGGTGTTGGTCTTATGATGGTATGTTGTTCATCTGCTAGTGCGGCAGCAATGATGATGGGTGGTGGTAGTGGAGAAGACCCAGCCGCGGGTGCGGGTGCGGGTGCTGGAGCTGGAGTTGGAGCTGGAGCTGATACCCCAACCGAATACGTCTATGATTTTATCGTTGCAGAACAATCTGCACACACAGATAAGTTTAATATTCATATCACTGATATCGAAGCTGACGGTGTAAGGGTAACCCCAGAACAACTCACGATTCATGAAGAACCCGAGTGGGCCAAATGTAACAGCAAGGCGGGGGAATATGAATGTGAGGGTGATAACTACGGCATGAATGATCCAGAACCTGTCGATGCGTCATTAAAGGCTATGACCTGGTCGGGATGGAAAGCTGGTCAGGGTGAGGTCGGTACAAAGGTGTTCACTGTGACCACATCTAAGAAGGTTAAGAAGTTCAAAATTGATTCTTTCAGACCCAAGTATGTTGCGGGATGGCTGATTAAGGAGAACGGTAAAGAAGTCTTGACGACCACGAAGGGTGCGAACGAAAACACACCAAATCCAGCAGTCGTGGAATACACAATTCCCTAAACGAAGGCCTAAGTGAGCCACCCACATTATAAAAAGTATGTCCAAAAATGTATTCAACTATTGCAAATAATAGCTTTTCGTATCTCCTAACGCTCGATGAGATACGAAAAGAACTACCGGATGAGACCAGACCCTCGTGGATAAAGATTACGACAATCACTATGGTGTCGAGCTTTATGCAACAGATTGATATAAAGCGACTTCGAGGTTTATTCGAAGAAATTGGTTCCTATAAGATGCGACGTGTGGGTACCAAAACAGATGGTTTTGAGTGGAAATTGAAACCGACGACTTTCTACAACCAGGTGACCCTAACATACCACGACACCTACAGTACTAAGTCTGTCAAGGTATTCCCCAACGGTTCGATCCAAGTGGCGGGTTGTTGTGATCTCTTCGATTGTAAACGCATCATCACCCAACTTGTTCATATTTTCAAAACCTTTTTGGATTTGAAAATTGAAGTACCGGTGGATTCATTCCGTGTTGTTATGATTAACTCCAACTTCAGTCTCAACTACAATATCAACCTCATGAAGGTTGCCAACTGGTTTGAGGAGTATGATGACATTTTTAAGGTTTCTTTTGAACCAGATAGGTATTCTGCAGTGAAGATCAAGTTCAAGCCTTCAGAGGATATGAAGGAGATTACTACCAGTATTTTCAGTACTGGTAAAATTATCATTACAGGGGCGGAGACCCTCAAGGAGATTGCATTTGCCTACAACATCATAAACAACCACATAAACGAAAATCCCCAGATTCGAGTGTCACGCACAGAGGACACTGACGTGTTTGACATTTATTTGGGATATAGATGTGATCCTTTTGTCAAACTTCTCAAGGAAAAAGGGTTCAATTCTTGGATGAGAACAATTACCAATAGGCAAATAAAATTCTAGTTAATTGTAATAATAAACGATGGCGGCTATGCCTATGCTCGCAGGTGTTGGTCTTATGATGGTATGTTGTTCATCATTCAGTGTGGCTTCTATGTTGATGGGTGGTGGTGAAGAAACCCCAGCCGCGGGTGCTGGAGCTGGATCTGGAGCTGATGCTGGAGCTGATGCTGGTACCGAAGATACAGGACCCACTATGCTCAAGTGTATCAACACACAAAAGCGTGGTGATATGGGTTGGACATTCAAGGAACGTGTTAAAACCGAAGCTGAAGCTAGAGCTCTATGCCCCGATAGTGAATATATGTCCCTCGAATGTCCAACTGCTGACGGTTTTGAGGTCTTTTGTGTAGATGATATCTCACAGGCGGATGTTTTACTCGATAAAGAATGTAAAGGTGATGTAGCTGGAACACCACTTCACGGGGGTAAAAATCTTCATTGTGTAGGACCTTATACATGGGGTGACGTAAATGGTGGTGGTGCTAATCGCGGTTCCCTTTACAAGATTTAATTTCTGGGTGTATATTAACAATATGTCGCAGCGACTTGGTATGGCCGATGGTCGGTGCTTCACCGTAAACTCTTCAGCTCAGCTCTTTAACAACTATGTTATGAAGCAAAATGGTATTTCTTTCGAGGACAACTACTCCTACCGTAAGCTCCTCCAATCTCAGGGTCCTCAGCTCCTCACCAAGGTGCAGGAGAATGTACAAGGTAAGGGACCATGCATTAAGTGTGACAATCCTCTCGTGGATACCTCCAAGATCTACTAACTGAGAAAAATCCCCAAAAAAACTTTAAAACCTTCCTATAGAATGTCAACATGTTCCATATGTCTGAATGAAGTTCGGTGTACGAGGACCAACCCTCCAGCCCGGTGCGGACATATGTTTCATTCCCACTGTCTACAGGAATGGAAGAACACAGGTAGGAATACATGCCCGATTTGTCGAAAAGTGATAGATGGTACACAATTTAAAATTACAGTCACTATACAAAACAATTACACAGCAACGGCGAATTCTGTGTCCTTGAATCAGGGGTCTATATTTCAGGTTTTAGATCTATTTGACATTAATTTTGATGTGGATGAAATACCAGACCTTGATAGTATCTTAGCGGACCTTGGGGTGAGTCCTACCGACTTTGATCCCAGTGTCCTTGACACAGAATGAACTACAATATTTCTCGTAGTTTAGACCTGGATAGTCCCTAGAAGCCTTACGAGGGTCAGTGATGGCCTTACCTTTAGCATCAGTCAGAAGCGGACCAGTAGCCCAACCACGCTTGTGACTGAATACATTGGCTTTAAAAATTACACGTTTACCAACCTTAAACTGACCACCTTTCTTTACCCGTGATTCAGGTACTTTAAAGAATTTGGCTACAGCTTTGATAGTATCCCCAGGTTTGATTTTGTATTCAACCATCCCATGTTGCTTGTAAAAGTGGAAATCCCCTTGTCGGATATAGTTCATAGGTCTTCCAGGCGAAACAAACATCATAACCTTGAAATATCCCTTTTTACATTTTTCATTGGCACCCGCCTTGTACACCCTCTTAGGATTGTCAGAAATGACGCGCTTAGGAAGTCCAGTACAGTGGGTATAGGTATGGTGTCCATTTGAAAGACCAGAACGATCACCTGGTATAGACTTTTGCCACCTATATGCTTCGTAGTCTCCAACGGCATAGGCATAACAATTATTGTTTCCAATACCCTTTGGTGTCGACCACCGCCTGTTTGTATACCTACTTTCTGAGCCACTCAGGGGGAGAGCCCTCATTTGTAGTTTACCTAGAAAAAAATATCCATATGTAATAAATGATTCAAGAGGTTGCCAAAGCCAAGTCCAGGTCTGAAATTATCACCGAGGTTCTCACCTTTTTACTTGTTGTGCTCATCAGCACATTCCTTCTCCGCCTCGTGTGGAACCGCTCCCTTGTGAAGCACATCTCCATCCTCAAGCCCATTAGCAACTTGACCGATGCGTTCATCCTTTCTCTTGCCCTTCAAATTGTACGTGGTATCTAAATAGATTCCATATTTCATTATTGATAAGTTGATACAATCAACTCTTGAATAATAAATGATTTAAACCTCGTTGTATCCAACGATCTTCTCCCCGTTAGGACCCTTGAGGGTAGGGAAAGCGGTCATACCGTCGCACCCACCCTTGTCACAGTCGACGAACACATGGGGCTTACCAGCCTTCTTCATGTAATCCAACTGCTTGACGGTCCATCCACAACCCTTTGTTCCGTAAATGGTCCACTTTTTACCACCTGGGGAGGCCTTGGTCTTGTTCCTGTAGAGTAAGAACGCAACGAGGACGATTGCCACTGCAACTACAATTGTTGAGCGCTGCATATTTTATTATAGGTAAATATTAAAAATGTCTTCAACTGTGTTCACTATTGGAAACAAGAATGTCACACTCAAATACACCAGGAAAATGCCCCGTGGTGAAGTTGAACGGATGAAATCATTCGTCACTAAGAATGGTGACAAACTCGTCAAGACTCCAAAGTTTAAGATACTCTCTGAAGTTGACGAGGGTACGAAGAGGGTTTTTAAGGTTTACAAATCTTCTTTTTGAGTATATTGCGTTCATCATTCGATAGACCGTTAACGTACTTGTTTATCTTTTTGGTATTTTTGGGGGTCTTGAGAGCGTACGCAACCGCCGGGTCTAATGGTCCATTCTTGAGAGGCCTTGCCTTGTTCATCTCATTCGCAAGTTTTCTCTGTGCGTTCTTTTCCCGTGCCAACATTTCCATGAATTGTTTATTATTTGCGTTAGACCACTTGGCCTTGGGTGTGACCGTCTTGAATTTACCCCCAACAAACTTCATATTCTTACCACCCTTTATGGCGTTCCTTACATTTTGAGGTGTCTTCATGTTAAAAGGCTGACCACGATCCATCCTCTTAGCCCGAGCCCTTTCCGAAAATGTTGGCTGTGCCCTCTTTTCCCTCTCAGCCTTATTCTTAGCCAGAGCCTTCTCATACATACCCTTTCTCACATACTCACGCTTCTTACCGTTTACGTCAACGAACGAGAACCGTGCATCACGTCCAAGTTGTATCTGACGATTGATCTTTTTCTGGAACTTGGCGGCGTAAGCTTGCAAGTTCTTTTGCTTAGCCTCATGATACGCGGACTTACTCTCAAATTCTTGCTTCTTACCGTTTACGTCAACGAAAGACCTCCAGTACTCGTTCTTCTTAGCCTTGGGTGTGGGGGTCTTGGCCTTGGCCTTGGCCTCCTTCGCTCGCTCAGCAGTGGTTGCAATATATCCAAAAGAGGGTGTCTTACCCTTGATCCTATCGTTCACATACTCCCTCCTATTGTTGATCATACCCATATGACGGTTGTGAGCGGCGGGAGGCATGACGTAGTTTGGTATTTCCTTGAAGGTTATTCCAAACGTTTCTTTGTACCTTTTGTTCCACTCCTTCCCGGCCTCCTCGGGTGTGGGGGTCTTGGCCTTGGTCTTTTCCCTCTCAGCCTTGTTCTTAGCCAGAGCCTTCTCATACGGAATGAGTCTCGCATACTCACGATTCTTACCGTTTACGTCAGTGAAAATGAACTTCTTCTTAGCCTTGGGTGTGGGGGTCTTTTCTCTCTCAGCCTTGTTCTTAGCCAAAGCCCTATCGTATGCAAACTTCCTGACAAATTCACGCTTCTTACCCTTTACATTGACGAAAGAGAACTTCTCCTTGAGACGAACGGGTGTGGGTGTCTTACCCTTGGTAGCCTTGATTTCCTTGATTTTGGCATTTAACTTATTCGCAGCCTTCTTCCTCCCACTCTCAATCTTCGCTGCATATTCCATCATATTAGAAGGGGACATCACCCCGTAGGGTGCCTCGTTGTTCTCGACCATTTTCTTCTTCACCTTTTCGTTAAATTTCTTCCTAGCTGAGGGAGTCATTAAGTTTTGAGGAAGTGGTTCACCACCAATCTTACGGGGGAGACCCATTTTCAACCTTATGGCTTCTACATTTACGGCTTGTTTTTCCATGAGTTTCTTTATAGCTCGTGCAGTTGGTCCAAGCTCGGGACTGGCCGGTTGAATCTCGGGGACTGGGTTGGGGCGTACAGCACCGGGTCTCCTCAGGGGTGCCGGTTTGGTTTTGGGTTTAGCCTTGTTAGCGGCCAATATAGCAGCCGCTTTCTTAATCATATTGTTCATAGCCTTCTTCCTACTCGCAGCTGAAAGCTTACCGTAGTTACGTGGTGGAAGTACCCGGGTCTCCTTGGGTGTCTTAACCTTGACGGGAGTCTTAGGCTTAGGCTTGGGGGGAGCGATCATTTTGAGAGCCTCCTTGAGAGTCTTTGGTCTATTCGGTGATTTCTCACCAGTTAAGAATGGGTGTGTCAAAATAGTCTTGAATGTGGGAAGGTTTTCTCGGAGGGCGACGTGGTAATCTGAGAGTAGATATCCCTGGTTGGTGAATTTTCCGTTAAACTCGAGGAACTCTTTGTTTGGTATGAGCTCTTCGATGAAATTTTTAATAGCTCGCTCCTTAGCATTTTCTGGCTGTCTCACCTTAACATAAATGATATACAAGAACCTATGAATATCATAGTAAATCGTACCTGGACCTATTCCATGTCCGTATATACCCGCACCCTCATATCCACCATCAGCCGTTTCTGGGTTTGGCATTTTCCTGGACCAGTAAGATAAACCAAAATCAATGATAGTCGCTTCAACACCAGCGTTTGTACGCTTATACTTTTTGATATCAGGTGAACCGAGACGACTCCTAAAAGATCCACCAGGGTCGTTCCGAATTACTTTACGACCGAGGTCAACTTTCCAAGTGTATGGGGTCTTGAGAGCATCCGGGTTAACCATCACATTACCTCCATGTAAATCGCGGTGACGGAAGTCTGGAAATTTTTGGTTAATTCGGTAGAGATTATCAAAAACCTGTACAATTACAGACTTTATCGCATCAAGAGATGGTTTGGTTTGCCACCACGAATTAAACGGCATACCATCAAGAAGTTCCATATAAAGAATATCCTTGGGTTTGGTACGTTCTTTTGGTTGGACCAACGTACCATTTTTATTACGCACCTTTTTAGGTGTTTTATCTTGGATGGGGCACTTCTTAAAGAGGTACATCTCAGGAACCGCAAACTCCTTCAATTTTTCGGCAACCTTGAATTCAAACTCAAAGGCGCCATCAGTACTTTCCGATGTATCTATCTCTTTGTACGCGACATACCGCCTTCCATTATCATTGATACTTCCACGGTACATCTTTCCAAATGCACCTTCACTCAATGGCTTACCCTTACCAGTACGAAGGGTGGGTGAGTTGTAACTAGGAACTTTCAAGAAGTGTTCTGGGATACAAGCCTTCTCACCTTTGAGTAATTTTTTCAAGTTACTCTCAATAGACATACTTACTTATTGGTAAGAAGTTTTTTATACTTACCAAGAAGGATTTTTTAAAATATTTTTATTTTTTTTCAGAATCAATTAGATTTTAAAATTTTTTTAATTGTTTTCAAAAACTGAACTAAATATTTTTTTACTGATCATCAACTTCCTCAATCTCATCCTCATCCTCAACATCAACCTGAAGGTCATCATCGGGTAGGTTCACACCCTGAAAGGCAAATGACGGGAGCTTAGCAGACTGCTCGAAGAGAGCCTGTTGGAGACGGATAGTGACACCAAACTTGTTGTCGATAAACCAAATCTGGTTGAGATCAACAATAGCCATAGCCTTATTACCCTTCTCGATGCTATCGAGAGGGACGGGCTGCTTCTGCATAGAGTAAGACTCGGGTACAAATGTCCCATCAGGCTTGGTGAGAATCTTGAGCTTGATAGTCGATGGGTACTGCTCCTTACCGGGGCGAACCATAGGCTTGTAGAGAGCCTGCTTGAGAACCTCAACGTTGAACTCCTTGCCGAGCCACTCTTGCGAATTGGCGGCGACTGTGTTTACGATGATATCATCAAGCTCCTTGAGCTTCTCATGAAGAGCCATAGCCTCCTCATTGTCGGGGTCGAAAGAAAGGTCGAGAGAGTAGGATGTACGACCAGTGCTCTCATCAGTGAACGCACTCATGCCGTAAGGAGATCGCATGAAGGGAAACTGGAGGTAGAGCTTTTTGTTGTCGCCGGCGTTCAAATAGACGGCCTTGCCGCCATTCTTGTTCTTGCGAAGTTTTGAGAACTGCACATTGGCAGGAGAGAATTCAGAAGATTGCTGGATAGTGAGCGACATTGTTGGTAGTGGGTTATATATATCTTAGGTGGCTTGGCTTTAATTAAGTTTTTTTTGTTGACATATATCAAAAGTAATTATGGGTCTTTTTAAAGATTGTGGATGTGGATGTAATGGCCGAAAGCAGGAGGAGAAGTTAATCATCTCTATAATTTCTGGTCTCACATTTTTCATTGTTGCGAACCCCGAGACGTTCCGTCTCGTCAGGCGAATTCTTGGATCGTGGATCGCGACCCCTACTGGTTGTCCCTCGACTCTAGGTCTCCTTGTGCACACCATCGTATTCATCCTCGTTGTTTGGGGTATGATGAACATCAAGAAGGAGGGTGGTGGATGTGGTGGTAAAAAGAAGAAAGGTGGGTGTGGATGTGGTGGTGCCAAGAAGGGGAAGAAGGTCGTTGTCGCACCCCCAGTTCCCATGGAGGAGGCCCCCGACCCAAGACCCGAATTTGCCGAGCCCTCTATTGAGGTTGTCGACAGTGGTCGTATCCTCGAACCCGCGCCTATCGATTCCGAAGGCACCCTTTTCAAGTAAATTAATTCATGCATTTTCCAGTCAATTTGGATAAATTGATAGTAAAATGTTTTACGGTTTGAAGTAATTATTCCGGTCACCGTGGTCTCTTTTATTCTCAGCCTTAGTTTTACCCCAGCAAAGAGTTTTATCGTTGTTGAATGTTACGAGTTTACAGTTGGACATTTCTTCGCATTTGTCGAGACAGACATCTTTCGAAGCTTTTATATCTGAATTTGGATGATAGTGGAAAATATCATTATAAGGATAATCTACACCGTTTTCTACCGTCCAGTCTGCGTAAGGTTCGGGTGACTCACCTGAGTCACCTGAGTCACCTGAGTCACCTGAGTCACCCGAGTCAGGTTCTACAGGTTTAGTTTCTTCTGTAGTTTCACTACCACCCATCATACTAGCAGCTACACTAGAACTAGAACAACATACCATGAGAAGTCCAACACCCGCTAACATGGGTACTGCGTTAGACATCTTTCTTTGGTATAATTCAACATTAAAATTCTTCATCGAATCCAATCTCTTGTAATCCCCACCCTCTTTTCGAAGAAGTTTGTTTTACCGTCAAGGCTAATATTTTAATCGTATTTACTCCATTTTTCGTCATTCCAATTATGTAACTTTTCAAAAACAGTTACTCCATCTACAGGTGTGGTTTTTACAGGTTTTACACCATAACAGTTTAAAGCTGCTAAAGGGTAAGATTTTCCGGATGCATTAGGAGGTTTATATTCTACAACCTGTGCTGCACCATTACCACAACCCTGTTGGAGACTAGTGTTAATTGGATACATAGGGGTAGGGTGATCACGTGTCCATCCAGTGGAACACCAATCAGCACCAGCAGCTTGTGCTGCATACACTTGATCTTTGGTAGCTACAACACCACCATATTTGATACATCCAGCATCGTTGAGTCCCTGTGCGGGTCCCGAAAATTGATACCCCTTTACCTGAAATACCTCTTCATTAGTTTCAGGTTCAGTTTCAGTTTCAGTTTCAACCGCCTTTGCCTTGTCAGCTTCTATTTGTTCTGGTGTTTTGGGTACAACTGGGTCTTCTTTTTCCTTACTACCCATCATACTAGCAGCTATACTAGAAGAAATGCAGCACATACTGAGAAGTCCTACACCAGCTAACATGGGCATCATGTTCTTAGCCATTGTTTATTATTACTATACATAAATATTAAAACTCCTCATCGAATCCAATCTCATCAGATGTATCGTCCATCTTCCCGTAATCCCCCACCCGCTTCTCGAAGAAGTTTGTTTTACCGTCAAGGCTAATATTTTCCATAAAGTCAAATGGATTCTTGGAGTTCCAAATTGGGGGTTGACCAATTTGTTTGAGAAGACGGTCCGACACATATTCGATGTATTCAGCCATCTTCTCAGAGTTCATACCAATGAGATTACATGGGAGTGCGTCAATGATGAACCCCTTTTCAATCTCAACGGCTTCTTTGATAATAGTGTGTAGTGTTTCAGTTGAAGGTTTATTTCTGAGTAATTTGAAAAGTTCGACGGCAAATTCTTGGTGAAGTCCTTCATCCCGGGAGATGAGTTCATTACTGAAACAGAGACCAGGCATTAGACCTCTCTTTTTCAACCAGTAAATAGCACAGAAACTACCAGAGAAGAAAATACCCTCAACACAAGCAAACGCAAAGAGACGCTCAGCAAAAGAACGAGTTTTAGTATCAAACCATTTCATGGCCCAATTTGCTTTTCTTTCAATACAAGGTACAGTTTGAATGGCTTCGAAAAGTTGTTTCTTTTCAGCACCATCTTTTATGTATTTATCAATAAGTTTAGAGTACGTTTCCCCGTGGACCATTTCATTGTGACATTGGTATGCATAGAATGAACGAGCCTCGGAGATTTGTACCTCATCAGCGAAATTGTTATTGATATTTTCAAAAACAATTCCATCAGATCCAGCAAAAAACGCCAGAATATACTTTATGAATTTTTGTTCGTTATCGTTTAGAGTCTTCCAATCATCAAGGTCTTTGGATAGGTCTACCTCCTCAGCAGTCCAATTAGACATTTGAGCCTTCTTATAGAGCTCCCAGAGCTCAGGGTACTTCAGGGGGAACACAGTGAATCTATTTAGGGTAGGGGCGAGGATTGGTTCGTACTCTTCTTCTATATAGTCCTGAAAGTCAAAATAGGACCCTATGTGTTTTTCGTTAATAAATATTTGAGGGTAAGTTGAAGCAGAGCCACCACACACTTTCTTGAGTTCTTCCTTGTCTACCATGATTTTTTCATAGTCGATGTTCTCCGACTCACATAGTGTCTTTGCGTGGTCACAATACTCACAACCTTCCTTCGAATAAATAATAACTTTCATCTGTGATATTATCGCTGATAATTTTTTGTCTGAAAACTCTAAGCATGATTGTGCCAACTGAAATAAACCAAGATGATATAGTAAAAGTTTTAGTAAACGAAGATGGAATTGAAGACGAAATATACGGGATTGTTGGAATGAATACTGGCAAAACCCTCGGCCTGAGATATCTCAACACCACCGAATTATTTTACAAAAGTGCATGTGTGTATGAAGTTGAAGAGACGGAGCTTTCACCTGCACCTTACGAAAGTGTAATGGAACACTACCCCGTGGGGACTACATTCGAAGATCTTGAAATGAAGGCCCTTGGTATGAATCGTTTCGCATTTTATTCGGAAATAGACATCGAAGATAGTGATAGTGATATATACGACGAAGGGGGTGATGAAGATGAATCTGACCTCGAGGGTTTCGTTGTATCTGATAGTGAAATTGCAGGTCAAGATATCCCTTTACCTCCGGGTCATGAATCGATTGACAAAGATTGGAATGAATGGGAACCAACAACATCAGGTGGGAAAAGTTTCAAGGACACCGTTGATGCAATTGAAACGCGAATTAGACGCCTAAGTGTATGATGCGTTGATTATAAATTTAAAAAAAGAGTACCACATTCAAAACAATGCTGGCAGCTATATGGAAACAAATCGAAGAATTAAAACCAAAAGAAAACGAAATAAAGCCAGTGAGTAAAAATTTTTGTATAGAGTGTTCAGGTGTGAAAGTTATTTCACGAGAGGGTCTTCCGACATGTTCGGAGTGTGGACTTGTTGATTCTTATTTTATAGATGACACAGCTGAATGGACGAGTGGTATGACCGATGATGGTAAAGTAAATGATCCAGCTCGATGTGGTAACCCTAACGCAAATCCCGAATTGTTCTCACAAAATTGGGGTAAGGGTACAATCATATCTACACAACACTCTTCAACTTACGAAAATAAACGGATGGCAAAAATCAACTTTCACATGTCAATGAATCACAAGGATCGCTCTCTTTTTCACGCATACCGTGATATAGATGAAGCGTGTCACACCCTACCAGATTCAGTGTTGAAGGATGCAAAAATTTTATATCGAAAATTCAATGAAGAAAAATTGACCCGCGGTGCAGTGCGTCTAGGCATCAAAGCTAACTGCGTTTTATACGCGTGTAGACTTGCAAAAAATCCAAGAACAACTAAAGAAATTGCAGATATGTTTGGAATTCAATCGAAGGATGTTAGTCGAACAACCGATATGTTCAAGGACAATATATTGGGTGCTACAAAGAAAAATTATGTGACGAAAGCATTTGATGTAATGCAGAGGCTATTGAACGCTTTTGAAATTTCTAGAGAAGAAAGACTCAAGTGTAATAGGATGTGTGGAGCCACAGATGATTGTGTTGAACTTATGAGTAAAACCCCTAATAGTGTTGCGTCAGCAATTATATACATTGTTATTGGTCATAGAGTTACAAAATCTGAAATGTGTGAGAAGTGTTCAGTTTCTATCCCTACACTGAATAAGATAGAAGCTATTATTAAAAAGCACTTAGAGGCTAAGAGTTAGTATTAGTATATGACGACGAAGTTGTTTCTTTCTACACCATGTTATGGTGGATTGTGTCTAGAAAAGTATATGAGTAGTATTATTCAACTTCAAGTTCTTTTAATAAAAGAAGGTATTCAATTGTATTTAGATACGACAGAAAATGAGTCACTTGTTCACCGCGCCCGTAATGTAGCTGTAGGACGTTTTATGCAAAAGACTGATTGTGATATGTTCATGTTTATAGATGCTGATGTTCATTTTGATCCACAAGCTGTTGTACGTCTGGTAAAATCTGGTCACGATATATCTGTAGCGTGTTATCCTAAGAAAGTTGTGATGTGGGATCAGGCAGCAAATGCTGTAAAGAGAGGTGATGATCGTGATATGTCTATGTTGTCCTCAAGTCTAGTTATTAACTTTGGTGCTCTTAATCGACCAGTTGTAAATGGGTTTATTGAAATTTTAGATGGTCCAACTGGGTTTATGATGATTAAACGATCTGTATTTAAAACTTTAGAAGACAAATTTCCAGAATTGTGGTGCAAGAATGATCACCAAAATAGGGACTTTGATGACTACCATGCGTGTTTTGATTGTATGATAGATCCCGTGACTAGGAGGTATTTATCTGAGGATTACGCATTCTGTCGTCGCTGGCAACAGTGTGAAGGTAAAATTTTCGCCGATGTAAATACAACCCTTGGACATGTAGGTAATTTACCATTCTCTGGGTGTATGAATGAAAGGCTTAAGGCTTAGACACGACATAGTCGTATGAAGCTTGTCACTTTGTTAGTCACTCGTTCGAAATCATGTAGTGTTAAAACACTTCACACAGTTCTTAGAATTAATCTAACATGCATGCAAAAAGGTGTTGATAATGAAATTTCATATGTAGATGACGACCCTTTCCTAAAAGCTGAAATTATTGAACGTTTCATGAAAACACATGATCGAATTATTTTTGTGGATTTTGGTGTTGCCCTAGATGATGCTTCAGTTGCTGAATGTTTTGAAAAGCATGAAAAGGTTGGTATGGTCGTATTCCCTGGAGTAAAGGATGGTATTGATTGGGGTCTATTTAAACATAAAATTAAAAGTGGTTCGTCTGAACCAGTTGAACAAATGGGTCTTAACTTTGACACGGACGTTTCTATGAAAATATCTAATGATATTTATCGAGTAAAGTCAACACAAGCCAAAGCTTGGTTTATGAATACCAAAAATACCATTAAGTCAATCAAGGATAAGAAATCTGGAAAATGGGCTGTCAATCCCAAGATGTTTGATAAATTTATTGATCAAGGTGTTCGAATTTATGCGTTTACGGCAGCTAAGTTAACGTTAACTTATACACATGAATGTATAAGTAATATCCTCAACGCCGCAGGTGTGAGAGTAGATTAAAGATTATAACTGAACATACAATATGTCTATAAAGTTGGAATCCCCACTTTACAAATATGTTGTGCAGTATATTCACACAAAGTGGGGTAGTAAAGACTACTTTCCCGGGCCTCAACCAATCTCGATTGAGTATAAACACTTTCCCATTCTAAAGGGTGCTGAGTACCTTGTATGTGAAAAAACGGATGGAGAACGGTACATGATGGTTGCTCTTATGTTTGAGGGTAAAAAGAAGTGTGTATTTGTTAATCGCTCTTTCAATATGTTCGAAGTACCTATCAACCTCAAGAAAAGTGCCTACGATGGGACTATTCTTGATGGTGAGTTATACGAGGATACTCTTATGGTATATGATGCCGTATGGGTAAATGGTGAATCAGTTTGG